>Ga0180432_10000198_pt1 | contig 97525 bp, 83 predicted proteins | sample SS_ome_10_FD_132414 | JGI IMG/M metagenome (GOLD analysis project Ga0180432, IMG submission 132414) | Hypersaline lake sediment archaeal communities from the Salton Sea, California, USA - SS_1_MS_2 metaG | ecosystem: Environmental > Aquatic > Non-marine Saline and Alkaline > Hypersaline >... | reverse complement strand
TGCTCGGCTCGAGGTAACGGTAATCCACCACCTCGTCCCCGATCTCCATAAGCGACCTAGCGGCCTGCGGTATCTGCCCGGGTCGAGTTTGGTTTTCGGACACGGAGATCTCCTATCTGAGGTAAGAAGTCATATCGAATCCTGATAACGGATTCCACACCAGCTCAGAGGGCGGTGCCCATTTAGCTTTGCTACGATATTGCGCCCCCATCTATTTTTGGGACCTCGCGGTCTTCCGTATCAGCTCCCAGGCACGATCCACGTGCCTCTCCTTGATGTAGGTTTGGCCCACCACCAGTCGAATCGTGTATCTGTCATCCAGCGTGGTGTGCGTCATATATACCTCTCCTGTGCGGTTCAGATCCTTCAGCAGTCGTTCATTGATCGCATTGATCTCCCTCTCGTCTTGGATGTCAGGTGGGCTGTATCGGAAGCATATCGTGTTGAGGGGAACGGGCGCCAGTAGCTCGAAATCCTGAGACCGGGATATGCGCTCCGCGAGTTTCTTGGCCAGGGTCAGATGCTTCCTGACCTTTCGCTGCAGTCCCTCAACACCGTAACTCCTTATCACGAACCAGAGTTTCAGGGCCCGGAACCGCCTGCCGAGTTGGATGCCCCAGTCACGATAGTTGTTGACCTGTTTGTCGACCTTGGTCCTCAGGTACTCGGGCGTTATCTCGAAGGTCCTTCTCAAGGAACCCGGGTCCTTCACGAAATAGGCCGAGCAGTCGAAGTTCGTGAACATCCACTTGTGTGGGTTGAATACGAAGCTGTCCGCATTCTCCACCCCGTCTATCATCCATCGATATTCCGGGAGGATCAGTGCGGTCCCGGCCAGTGCGGCGTCTATGTGGAGCCAGACCCCGTGCCTGCTGCAGATCTCCCCTATCTCCTTGACGGGGTCAATCGCGGTGGACCCGGTAGTCCCCACCGTCGCCACAACGCAGGTCGGCGTGTTCCCCGCGGACATATCCGCCTCTATGGCACGCTCCAGTTCATCAGGTATCATTGCGTAGTCATCATCGACCGGGATCTTGCGGATGTTCTCCCTTCCTAGGCCCGCTATCTTCACCCCCTTCTCGATGGACGAATGTGTCTCGGTGGATGAGTACGTAATCAGCTTCCCGACGCCGTCCATCCCGGATTCGTTGATCGCGTAACCCGCTGCCCTCTCCCTTGCGGTGAGGATCGAGCAGAGGGTCGAGGTCGAGGCGCCGTCCTGGATCACGCCCTCGAAACCGGGCGGCAGACCAATCATATCCCTGAGCCACTCCATCATCCGCTGCTCCAGTTCCGTTCCCGCGGGAGAGGTTTGCCATACCATGCACTGTACCCCCAGGCCGGCCGTGAGCATCTCGGCCAGCACGGACGGGGGGCTGCTGTTGGCCGGGAAGTAAGCGAAGAACGATGGGTGCTGCCAGTGGGTTATGCCCGGGATCACGATATTGTTGAAGTCGGAGAGTATCTCCTCGAATGGCACCGGCTCGGCCGGCGGCCCACGGGGTAGCTGTTCGAGAATCCGGCCCGGGCTCACCTGCGACATCACCGGGAACTCCTCTATTCCCTCAAGGTAGTCCGCTATCCAATCAACCACTTCGTGCCCTTGTTTCCTGAAATCCGTGAAATCCACTTCAATCACCTCTCGGAACTGATATCGTAGAATGGAATTGAAAAGTAACCCCCCTGCTCGTCCCGTCCTGTTCATGATCAACCGCGGGCAGCGTCAAGCCATCCCACTGCGTCTCAGCCCAGTCTCGTGGTGCCTACGCTCTTGTACAGCCTTCTCCTGACCATCAGGCTCCAGACAGCGAAAGCCGCCATGAGATTGGTTCCACTCACCACCAGCCACTCAACCATGTAGATCCAGGTGAGTGCTCGGTCCTTGATCTCCAGAGCATCGGCCCTCAGGGAGGATACCCTATCCAGTACTTCGCCGATGATCGACCATGATGTCTCGTACTCCTGATTCAGATAGGACTCCCTTGCCCGAACCCACTCACCATCCATTCCCTTGAGGCTCATCGCAAGGGACCTAGTGTTGGCCCCAAATCGATCCACAAAATCCATCAGCGATAGTATGAATCCCTTGACCTCCGCGTAATCGTGGAATCGGGCCCTGAGCTCGTGGATCATGAACACGTCATCGGGCAGCGCCCGACCCGTGCTGTACATCAGCAGACCCCAGTACGCGTCGAGGCCGTAAGGATTCTGGTTCCCTCCCCAGAAACCCTGGGCACTGTAATCCATAATGGACCAGGTGTATCCCTCGCCGTATCTCCAGCCCAGAGTGTGAGGAAACGTGCCCGGTTCGGGATAGGCAAACTCGGCGTAGGATCCGCATTTGCACCAAGAGAACTCTCTCGACCCCGCCTTCGGTATCATCATGGTGAGCCCATTCGAACCGATATGGTATGGGAACACCTCGGCATAAGGCCTGAGAACGCCCGGAAGGGTCCTGTCATCATTGATCACGATGTTCATCGGGCCGTGCCTCGAATAGTCGACAGAAACGACGGAATCCGCGTCGTTTGGAAAGGCCTCGGATAGGACGGACTCCGCCCACGGGAGCGAGTAGGATGTGAGGCTGCTCATCACGCTTCTGTCCTGCAGGGCTCCAAGTCCATCCTCCTCAATGGATCTTCTCATCCACTCCATCTGGTTGCTTGTGAAGAAAGTGCTGTCAATGCCCCTTAGGATCAGGAACTCGTAGTCATCGACCAGGTCCCCGTAGCTTCTGGGGAAGTACAGCCTCATGTAGCGCTTGACGACCTCGTGGGTGACATCGATAGCCCTGCTGCTCACCCTGGTGGGTATGATAACCGCATCGGTCATCGGTTCCCTTCTCAGTACCGCAGCCATGAAGGACATGGAACCGGCGCTGCCTGTGCAGAGCACCTCCAGCATATCTGTGCCCCGGGCTATTGGGAAAGATACGAGGAGGAGAATGACCAGAATACTGGGCCCGATGATCCTCATCTACCACATCTCACCCCTTGTCATCACGGATCTTGTGTCCAGGTAGTCTCGCTCTCTGAAAGGCGAATCGAATTGACTAGCACAAGTAGCTCGAACGCCGAGCTGTCAAGCCTCCTTTCTTATCCGGAGGTGAAATGCATTGCCATCGACCTCTGAATCCAGGATCTCAAGACCGTCTCCCGCCAGCTCTGCGATGTCCGCCAGTGACTGTCGATGCATCTTGCACCCGTAACCGGTTTCCACCCGGGTTCCATTGGGCAGAACGATGGCGAGCATGATAACGATGAACTCCCTGGTGCATTTCGCCGGAATCTGGAGGTTCGCGTCCCAGATCCAGAACTCGCCGCCGGGCCTCAGCACCCGCTCCACCTCAGAAAAAACCAGATCCCAATCGCGCTTGGGCAGGTACATCAACGTGAAGAAGGAGGTGACGGTATCGAAGGATTCGTCGAGAAACTTGAGATCACGGATATCCATCACGATTTTCAGTGAATCGTTTGAGGTCTCCTCGAGTTCATCCGCGCTGGTATCGACGGCGATCACCTGCCTTCCCTTGACCTTGCCGATTACACCCTCTCCGCCTCCGCCGAGATCGAGTATCCAGCCCTCCCTGTCGATCTCCTTCAGGTGTAACCTCTGACGAGGTAGAACATGGCAGTCCTCGAGACCGACATCCCCTTTGTCCTTAGGCAATTGATCAATTCCATTGTCAGTTTGCATCTGTCGGCAACCTGTCTTCCCCGTTCATCCCCCGGATTCCATTTTCTCGATCTCAAGGCTATAATCAGGCAGTGAGCCTCCGGCATCGGAAAGCAACAGACGGTGCAGTCTTTTCGCCTCATCTGGTCGATCCTGGGCCACGTTTTCGGACTGCTGCGGGTCCTCATCGAGATCGTAGAGTCGAACATCGTCTGAACCCGCACGGGCAATCAGACAGTAGTCTTCGTCTCTGATCCAGCCATAACTGCTGAATCCCGAAGTCACATACTCCCTCGTTCGCTCAGTCTCGTGTTCTATCAACGGCCTCAGGTCCATCCCATCGGGCGTTCCCGGTGGCGAGATGTCCAGATACGAAAACACTGTCCTGAAGATATCGTGATTGTACACGAATTCACCGAAGTGATGTCCCGCTCCGGCTCCCTCGGGGTCACGGATAAGGAATGGAATATCCATCAGCTCTGGATACAGCCCCGAGGCGACCTTTCCGGTCGGACCGTGTTCCCCTAACTGGTGGCCATGATCGGAGATCAATACAAGAAGCGTGTTCTCTGGATCGGAGACGGTATCCAGCAATTCCAGGAAGTTTCCTAGCCAGTAGTCAACCATTGTTACCTCTCCAGCGTACCTCGCCTTCATATGCTGGAGCTCCCTAGCGGTCAGATAGTCACGCCAGTTCCTGTACCTAGGGTGCATCACCTTCTTCCCGTCATAGTCCGGGTCGTAGAGATCGACATATCGTGGTGGAGGGTCCCATGGCTCATGCGGGTCGAAAGAATCGACACAGAGAAGGAATTGGTCGGCATCTTGATTTCTTCTAAGCCAGTCCATCGACTGCCTGAACACCTGGGCAGCAAACCAATCCTCTTCACTTTGCCTGAAGGAGGTGTTGGCCAGGTACCGTCTCAACACCTTCCCGTTGCCCTTTCCTGATGCCGTCAAATATGGTTCGATATGCTCCTCCAGACTTGAGTTGAAAGGGTCGATCTCCTGACCCCGAATCCATCTCCATTCCGAGAAGCCTCGATGAAAATTCATCGACGGCTTAAACTGGTGGTAGACATCGGTGAAGAACGCTGTCCTGTAGCCTTTGCCCCGGAGAGTCTCAGCCATCGTCGCCTGATACTGGGGGATCGGCTGCCATCCATACATCTTGACATGGTCCCCTTTGATAGGCCGGTAGTCCTCGAACGGGAAGGTGCGCATTCCAGTGTGAATTGCACGCCTGACTGGGATAGTCGGAAGGGATTCGGGAAACGCACGATCAAAGATGCAAGCGGACTCCGCCAACCGGTCGATGTTTGGGGTTTCTATCCAGTCATTCCCGTAGGCCCCGACATGGTCCCTTCTCAGACTATCCAGTATGATAATTACGACGTTCACGCAAGGCCTCCAGTTCAGTCCATCAAGACGGAGACGTACTTTGTCTCGTAGTAGCCGTCCAGGCCCTCATGCCAACCCTCTCTTCCCATACCGCTCTGTTTCATGCCCCCGAATGGGCAACATGAATTCGCCGGAGAGGTGTCATTCAATGCGATTATGCCAGCCTCAAGGCCCTCTATCATCCTGATGGCGGTATCGAGACGCTTGGTCAGCAGATAGGCAGCGAGGCCGTATGGAGTATCATTGGCCTTCTCTATCGCGTCCTCCTCAGCGGTGAAGGGCATCACCGGCATAATCGGGGAGAAGGGTTCCTCGTTCATTATCCTCATATCTCCGGTCAAACCCGTGGCGATCGTCGGCTCATAGTAGAATCCCTTGTCGAATTCCGATGGTTTCCTACCGCCTGCCAGTATCTTCCCGCCATTTTCGAGAATATCGTCAACCAGCTCCTGAGTACGAACCAGTTGTTCGCTACTGTGAAGCGGGCCGTGGGTGACACCTTCCTCTAAGCCATTGCCAAGACGGAAAGAGCCAACTCTCTCCACGGCTTCATTCACAAAATCATCGAAGATGCTCTCCTGAACATAGAATCTGCTGGGAGATATGCACACCTGCCCCATATTTCTGAACTTGCTGTAAGTGGCTTTCTCGGCGGCGACGTCGGGGTCAATATCATCGAAGATAAGATACGGAGCGTGACCACCAAGCTCCAGCGATAGCTTCTTGAGACTCCCGGAAGCCTTCCTCATGAGCCCCTTCCCCACTTCGGAGGAGCCTGTGAAACTGATCTTCGAAAGCTCTGGCATATCCATCATAGCGGTGGACTGCTCATCAGCATTGCCGTAGATGAGGTTGGCGACTCCGCAAGGTAGATTCGCCTCGTCTATGAGATCGAACATCCTTCCCACCGCCATGGGAGTTCTGCTCGCCGGACGGGCCACAACGGTGCAACCCGCAGCGAGTGCCGGAGCTATCTTCCTTGAAAGAAGGAGTAGAGGGAAGTTCCAGGGCGCTATGGCCCCGACGACCCCCAAGGGATGTCTTAGTGTGAAATATCTCTTGTCGCTCGTCTTGTTGGGAATCACCTCTCCCCCCTGCCGCTTGACCTCCTCGGCATACCACTCGAACTGATCAGCTGATCCCTTAACCTCACCAAGAGACTCCGAGAGAGGCTTTCCAACCTCCTGCGTCAGCAGATTGCCAAGTTCTGATGATCGATCCCGTATCTTTCTGCTTATGTCATACAGAAAAGCGGATCTCTCGTAAGGGGTTCTCTTCGACCATTCGGGAAACGCCCTATGGGCCTCCTTGACGGCTCGTCTTGCCTCCGCCCCTCCCCCGTAGGACGCTACAGCCACCACTTCCTCGGTTGCGGGATTCACCACGGGACGCTTGCCATCATCGTCGGCATTCACCCACTCACCGCCGATATACATCATATACTTCTCCATTCAATCGACCTGCATCTGGTTTTCTACCTCTTCCTTACAGATTGGTTTTTCAAAAGTCTCACGTGCCAGTTTCCAGGATGGTGATTCTGGCATACGGCTTCGCAGATACCGGGCCCAACAAGCCCGATGGAGCCTTGTTGCCTGCCATCTTCTCCTTAGGATCGGGGAATCTCTGCCCGTACTTCTCTATGACGTGGGAATAGTCCGGTAGGTCGGATCCCAGAACCTGGTTGATGAGGAGGTTCTTGACCTGGATCTTCAGGTTATTCAGCCCCTCCACGACCAGATCCCCAATCTCTATAGTAAAGGGCTGCATCCAAAGATCACCGGCGTTGACCCCATTGACCCAAACAGATGCAACCTCCCTAACATCCCCCAGGTCCAGTTCGAGCCCGATTTCCGGTCGGACATACTCTCTTGATAGAACGAACTCCGACTCATAGATGCCCTCGCCTGAGTAGTCGGAAAGGCCCTCTATCTCCGTCCAAGAACGGAGGCTGATAGCGGATTTCTCCAAAACTCCGGGAACCGTCAACCTCCACGGACTGATTCTCACTTCCTCGGGCAGGTCCCCAACCAAGAACTCGTGCACATCACCCTCGCTGTCCCTTGCAGCATAGGTGCCATGCCGATATGCTCTGGCCAACATACGAGGACCGGATCTCTCAGGTCTCTCAAGATCCGCAGAAGCGAGATGTGGTCCTTCACGCCTGTCCCTGAATGAAAGAAGATGTGACCCATATGGATCGAAGACGAGATTGACTACGGTTCGGCCGCTATCGCGATAGTAGACACATGCTTCCTCCGCGGATCCATCCTCGATATCTACCTCAAACGGAACCAAGTCATTCACCCTGAAAGAGATATCCATTGACTTGCCCCTTGATCCAGAGTTGCATAAGAGGTAGATATCTTCATCATTGCATCTTCTGTGGATGAAGCAGATCTCAGGATCGCTGACCGGAAGCAACACATCCGGCTCAACAGCTTCCCTGAGAATCTCCCTAAGCCCGCACTCGGAGACCACCGGCTCAATCTCGCTTTCGCTCACTATGCTCTTCAAGATGCAATCGAGATCCGGGCCCCCTTCTCTGGGAGAAGTGGGGCAGTGATTAGGCAGATGGCCGAGGAACACAACCTTGCCACCTGCACTGACAATATCACGGATCTTCTTCATGCCAACCAGATCAACAAAATCGAGCTTCGGCACCACCATCATCGAGTAACTCAGATTCGATATCTCTATCTTCGCATCCCTGACCCGACTTCGAGACAGCATATGATCGTTCACAACGTCGAAATCTAGGCCCAACCCCCAGATGATCTCGGGCAACTTGCCCATTTGTGTTGATAGAAGGCTGCTTGTGCTTGGCCTCCTCTGCATGCCCTTCTTGCACCAGACATCGGCCAGAGATGAGTAGACGAGTACATCGGCCGTCGACTGGCCCCTCTGAAGCTCGCGGCTGATAGTACATGCCCGGCGGTTCAGGTGTTTCAAGTATGACCACCAGGAATTATTGTGATTCACCATCGTCGAGGCGTAGAAGACCCAGCCAGGACTCCCCAGATACCTTGGCGAATAGGAGTATCCATGGTAGACTAGGTGATTCACCCCGTGGCAGAATATTCGATCAGCGGCTACCTTCATCATTCGGAGATTCACCTGGAATCTGGGTCTCCTCAGATGGGTGAAAGTCTCGCAGGAGACCTCTCTCCTACCGTAGAGATGCGCCGCTGACGACGCTAGCTTGGGTGTCCTCCCAATGTTCGGACCATCAGCCCATCCACCGGTTTCGCACTCCGGTATGTCCGTTTCCCCATAGAACCTGATAATGTCGCCGGGAGTCGTGCCATGGGCCTGGACACGAGAATAGCTCCCATTCTCGTGGCACCAGTCTCCCATGGCGGCTATGTAGTTCTCCAAGGCTAGATCAGAAAGCGTCCGATAGTAGTCGTATCGTATCCCGGGCGAGAACTCCGGGATGTAATTGTCAAGGGCGGGGAGGTAGGGTTTCAGTTCGTAGCCTCTTCTTTGGCGAAACTCGGCCATGAAATCATCAGTCCAGTTAGAACCAAAAACCTCCCAGCTATCGGAGAAGTAGCATCGGACCCGACCGGCCGCTGCTTCGGCGAGTCTATCTCCCACCTCCCTCAGGTGTTTCGAGATGGCCCTCTTTGAGAAGTGATCTGCAACCCATCCCTCCGCCCCTACTGTTGGCCTCTTCACCCGCTGTCTCGTATAGCTGGTCGCGTATCGAAGAACCCTCCATGCGCCTTCGACGGCCTCCCATCTTGCCTCGCCCTCCAACGGTAGATCGACGCTTCTCGAGATATCTAGGAACTCCCCGTCGAAGGGGAGCGCTACTATGCTGATCGACTGCTCATCCGATTCAAGTGGATAGTCCCCAGAGGACCATGATTGCCCGGTCTGTAGGTCCCAGTGATCACATCTCAATCGCATGGCCGCATCTTCCTTGGAGATATGAGGACCCCCAAATGGCCATCCACTTCCCAGGGTGAGGTCTACTGTAAGTCCCAGCTGCCCTGCCCTCTCAATCGTGAAGCGGAGCATGTCCATAAACTCCGGTGAGAGCCACTCGGCATTCTTTGGCTCATTTCCCTTCCCCGTTCCCAGCGGATAGACAGGCTGTATCTCGACACCACCTATCCCCGATGCCTCCATCTGACGGAGCTGGTAATCGATCTCTCCCCTCTCCAGAGCACCGCCGAACCACCACCACCGCACGAAAGGCCTGTAGCTGTTGAGATCACTCATTCGAATTGCCACCCCTACTGACCATGACGGCTCCCCTGTCAGCCCCCTGTACAAGACTCCTATACTTGGCCAGCAATCCACTGGCCGGTTTCTCCACCCTGGACCAGGATTTCCTTCTTCTTCGGAGCTCTTCTTCCTCCACATCCAGATCGATCGCCCCTGCCCTCACGTCGTACTCGATGATATCCCGATCCTTCACCAAGGCTATTGGCCCTCCGTCAAAGGCCTCGGGGCAGATATGACCTATGAAAGGACCACGAGTTGAACCTGAAAACCGGCCATCGGTGGCCAGGAAGACCCTATCGGCAAGGCCTCTACCCACGATCAGTGAGGTTATCATATGCATTTCACGCATTCCCGGTCCGCCCTTTGGACCCTCGTAACGGATAACGATACAGACGGGATCCTGGATATCCTCTTTTCGTATCCAGTCTATCGCAGATTCCAAGTCGTCAAAGACCCGAGCAGGTGCCCGTCCCGACATCATCTTCTGGGTAAGGGCCGAGATCTTCACCACTGCACCACCGGGGGCAAGAGAACCTCGAAGGATGCGTATTCCCCCTTCCGGACTGTACGGTGTTTCAACTGAGCGCACCACATCGGTTCTACTAACCTTGGATCGTCGGGCAATCTGTCCAACCGTCTCCCCACAAACCGTCATGGCCTCGAGGTTGAGCAGCCCCTCCAGTCTATTGAACACCGCCGGGACCCCACCGGCCTGATAGAAATCCCACATGGTTTGCTTTCCTGAGGGCTTGATCTTGCATAGCTGTGGAGTTGTCCGGCTCAGCCTGTCGAAATCTTCAAGCGAGATGTCAACCCCGGCCTCTCCTGCTATGGCCACCATATGAAGAACCGAATTGAGTGACCCACCCACGGAGGCAATAACTCTGATGGAGTTCTCAAATGCCCTCTCGGTCATTATACTCGCCGTCCTGACGTCTAGGTCAACAAGCTTCATTACCCGCTCCCCGGCGAGGAAACCCGTCTCCAGCTTCTCTTCGCTTCCAGCATGGGACGAGGCTGTGCCGGGAAGGGACATTCCGAGGGCTTCCGTCGCCACCGACATCGTGTTAGCCGTTCCCATCATAGCACAAGATCCAAAGCCCGGACATGCCAGCTGCTCTATTTCCGCCAGCTCCTCGGGGGTCATCTCCCCCGATTGAACACGCCCTATGAACTCCCTCATGTCAACCAGTGTTAGGTCCTGCTCCCTCCATTTGCCGGGCATCATTGGTCCACCTGTGACCACTACGGAAGGCAGATTCAATCTCGCCGCGGCCATCACCTGTCCGGGTATTATCTTGTCACAACTCGAAATCAAGACCAGCCCGTCAAGTCGATTCGATTCTGTCATCGCCTCGATCGAGTCACACACCAATTCCCTGCTTGGCAGAACGAACTTCATTCCCTCGTGACCCTGACAAAGGCCATCACATATCCCGATGCAGTCGAACTCGAAAGGCAGCCCACCGGAGGAGATGATCCCCTCCTTGACTCTATCTCCCAGCTGCCTCAGCCATTTGTGTCCCGGAACCATCTCATTCCAGGAGTTCGCCACACCTATCCATGGACGTTCGATCTCCTGGCGAGAAAGGCCCAGGGCATGGAGCAGGGATCTGTGTGCCGCCCTCTCAAGCCCAGCCTTCACCTGGTCGCTTCGCATACGCGCATCATCATCTGACCGCTCAAAAATGGTAGCGGGACGATGATAACAGTTTTTGACCCCAGCACACAGCTAGTGGAGGTGCAAACATGAAAATGAGTACATGTGACCTGATCACCGAATACCTGGCCTGCGCCGGTGTACCCTACTTCGCCGGTGTTCCCGGTCATGGCATACTGCCCTTTGTCGAATCATTGCGAGCCAGATCGGATAGAATCCAGACCATAATGGTCAGGCACGAGCAGTCCGCTGCCCATCTGGCCGACGGCTATTTCAGAGTCACGGGAAAGCCCCTTGGTATTTTCACCTCCGTCGGTCCCGGGGCGATAAACACACTCACTGGAGTTGCCACGGCAAACTCTGACTCCTCGGCATTGCTGGCATTCACAGGGCAGGTGCAAACCTACATGTGGGAACGAGGAGGCCTCCAGGCAATATACGGGAATGCCTGGGCTGATTTGCCCTCTATGTTTCGCCCAGTCGTTAAGCGCAGCTGGCAGATATCGCATGGACGCCAGATCGTGGACGTGATGCCCCGGGCCTACAAGACCGCCGTCACGGGTCGTCCAGGTCCGGTCCACATAGACCTTCCAATGGATGTACAGGCCGATGTATTCGATGCAGAAATCCCCGAACCAAGATACTCTAGGATATACCAGAGTTACCCTGGAGCGCCGGAAGCTGTCTCCCAGGCGACCTCTATACTCGCCAGCGCAGAGCGTCCGGTCATCATAGCCGGAGGGGGTGTCATCATATCGAACGCATCTGAGGAACTTGTTCAGGTTGCGGAGCTGGTCGGTTCTCCGGTCGTAACGACTTTGAACGGAAAGGGCTCGATACCAGAAGACCACCCACTCGCGGCATACTACGCAGGCTCGAAGGCCACTACAGTCGGGAACAAGCTAACACGGGACGCGGATGTTGTCCTCGCGTTGGGCTGTAGATTTGCAGAATGGTCAACGAGCTCCTACCGACCCGGAGAGACCTTCGCTATTCCCCCAGCCAAACTGATTCACGTTGACATCGACCCGATGGAATTGGGTAAGAATTACCCCCTCGAGATAGGTATAGTCGCCGATATTAGGGCCTTCCTCCTCCAGCTCCGCGAATCCCTTTCCAAGCGAGCCAGAAAGAGAGGATACCGTGATACGCCTTACTTCAAGAGGATCACCCAGTTGAAGAGGGAGTGGGAGGCCAAAATAGAGGAGATGGCGAGTTCCACTGTCGTCCCAATGACAACCTCGAGGTTCCTGGCTGAACTACGCAGATTCCTGAAAAGGGACGCCGTAGTTATCGGTGCTGCAGGCCACGCCCAGGCACAGCTCTTTCAAGAGTTCCCGGTATACTTTCCGAGAACACACATCAGCTCGGGCAGCTTCTCCACTATGGGTTTCTGTGTTCCAGCCACCATAGGGGCCAAGTTGGCGAAACCGGAATCGCAAGTCGTGGGTGTCTGTGGCGATGGGGATTTCCAGATGACGGGTCAAGAGCTCGCGACAGCGATCCAGTATGACATACCGGTGGTCTACACCGTTCTGAACAACTACGGCTGGATAAGCATAAGGGACCTGCAGATAGCCCTTTTCGATTCTGACAGGACATTCGCAACGGAATTCCGGAGCAGATCCGGGGAATCCTACAGCCCCGATTTTGTCAAGTGGGCAGAATCGATGGGAGCATATTCGGAGAGGGTCAAGGCCCCCGGTGAACTTTCCAGCGCATTGGAGCGGGCCTTCAAATCGGGTCAGCCATCAGTAGTCGAGGTTCTCACACAGACCGAGTATCCCAAGTCGGAGGGTATATCCGCTGGGTATTCTGACTTCCCCGTTCCGGAGTAGGCCCCAATATCGCGGGCTTGCAGGGATTTAGGCCCATCTAACCCCCGTAATCGAGATAGGAGCTATATGCGGTCTGCATCAAGTATCAAGTGTACGATAGTCCCCTAGAGTCCAAGTTACGGCTTCTCCTCTCTCGCCAAGAACACTATGGGCATTTTTCAATGGCGCTACCCCCCAACGCGCAAGTTGACACCGAAGGAAAGAATGCTGACGGCGATGAGGAACGAGGAGCCCGACAGGGTCCCGGCATCCCCGGACATCTCCAACATGATCCCTGCTCGAATGACCGGCAAGCCATTCTGGGACATATACCTTCATCATGACCCGCCGCTTTGGAGGGCGTACCTCGCAGCTGTCAAGAGACTGGGAATCGATGGCTGGCTCATCTATGCGAAAATGGGCGGGGCCAGAACCCCCGAAAATGTATCTCGAAGAAGCGAGATCGTGAGCCAGACCGATGAGCAGATAGTGAAACGCATGTACATCTCAACTCCTGACGGAGATCTCTGGAAGGATGTTGTGTACTACAGGGATCAACCTCCGTGGCCATCCAAGAGGTACATCAAGGATTTCGTGGAGGATTACCCAAAACTCCTGCACATGGAAAGGGACATGTCTAACCTCAACGATAGGCGCATCAAGGAGATGAAGGAGGAGACGGGCGATCTGGGTGCCGTTGGCGGATCTCTTTCGCTTCCCACCGTCATGTTCAGTTCCAGGGAAGGTGGAATAGCCAAGGCACTCCGGGACTACTACCAACACCACAGGAAGGTCATGAAACTCCTGAGAAGAAATCACCGCGAAACCGTCGAGTACGCCAAACAGCTGGTCGAAGCCGAACCGGACTTCATCTTCATAGGCAACTCTGGCCTATGGTTGATGCAGGGCGAGAAGATCACGCGTGAGGTGAGCCTGCCGACTCTGAAAGCGGTAACGAAGATCGCAAGTAAGACGGATGTGCCCACATTCCTTCATTGCTGTGGCCCGGAAAAGGGGCTCGTGAAGATATGCGCCAAAGAAACCAAGCTCGATTGCATCAATCCTCTGGAGAGACCCCCCTTCGGAGACACCGAGCTAAGGGAGATAAAGGAGGAATTCGGGGACCAATTATCAATGATGGGGAACCTACCCACCATGACCGTCATGCTGAAAGGGTCTCCTGAGGAGATAGTCGAAGAATCCCTGAGGGCAATCAGAGACGCTGGTGAAGGAGGTGGATTCATACTCTCTACAGGTGATCAATGTGCCAGAGATACTCCCTACTCGAACTTGAAGGCTATGGTCAGGGCAGTCGAGAGATATGGTCAGTACTCTAGGTGACTCCCAGGCTCAGGCTCCCTCCGTATGATGAATCCAAACCCAAACCTCAGAATTCAACGTTGGATAGTATGAAAGGAGATGAAGCTCAACCGACTGTGAACTCGAAATTCGAAATGACATAGGTCCTAACAGAATTGAACCAGAGATGATTGAAAATGAAATCCAGAGAGGTTGTCGAGAGACTTCGGAATGCGAGACTTCTGACCGTTCAGGATAGTGAGGTTATCCGGGGAGATCATATGGGGATATACCAACGCCCCGGCGACTATGCTTATCGAGACTACCCTCAAAAGCTGGAGGAGTACCTCGGGATAGACATACAGGTTGTGAATTCCGGAGAGCTAGAATACAGGTATGTCAACGACAAGAAGGCGGAGGAAATGGCTAGCCTCTGGATAAATGACGCCCAGGAAATGAGAAATGGCGTTAAGAAAGAGGATGTTATCAGAGCTGCGAAGCTCTATTTCTCCCTCAGTAGGCTGATCAGGGAATATGAAGCTGATGCAGTAACGATGGCGAGCTTTGGATTGGCTGGTGCTTGGGGAGAGCCCAAGACGAACGCCATGCCACCGCTGTCTTGGATGGAATTGAGCAAGGAGAATATTCCTTGCTGTTGTCAGGGGCTTGTTGACTGCTTAGTCACTCAGCTGATTGGGACCTATGTCACCGATGGTTGGGCCGGCTTTACCGGTGATATCCTCAATGACTGGAGGGACTGGAACTCGTTCCTGAAAAACGGAAGTCCAGGAAACGTTCTTATAATCGGTCATTGCGGGGCTCCAATAACTCCTCACGGAAATGACAGAATTCCATATGCGATTACGGATCACGTTATCAATAGCAGTTCCTGGGCAAAGCTTTTCGGCCCGGACGAGACAGCCACCGCTATTACGGTCGAATGGCCAGTGGATGAAACCGTCACGGTCCTGAAATTCGATGTATACAAACAGCGGGTCCTCATTTTTGCTGGTACAGCCCTTGATGGCTGCTCACTCTACAGGGGTTTTCGTGATGTGACATGCAGAAACAAAATGGTCATCAGGATTGACGATCCAGAGATCTACACCATCTTCTCGGGCGATCTCACCGGCTTCAGGGAGGAGTGGGGCAACCATATCGTCGTATTCTATGGCGACCTCAGAAAGAGGATCGCTCAAATTGCCGACATGATTGGTTTTGAGGTCACTTGCTGCTGATCAGAGATGCGACATCTGTTCCAGAAAGAACCGTCAAAATCCATCTTCTTGTTGATGGTCTGGTGAAGACAACTTGGGATTGAAATCGGAGATCCGACGAAGAAGAGATGGAACCGAACTGCTGATAAACGGGAAACCCGTTCCCCCTATTCTCGCATACGTCCGACCGCAGTTTGTCCCGGATTTCAGGGATGCGGGAATACACATCTACACCTCCCCTCTCTCGTTAAAGCCGCTCACGCCGAACAGGTTCTGGGTCGGTGCGGGTCATTACGATTTCGACGAGGCAGATAGTCTGATCGAACACTACATCAGAGCCGACCCGAAGAGCTTGATCATTCCTAGAATCGCCATGGGATACGCGGAGGCAGATTGGTGGCCCCACCAACATCCTGAGGAACTCGTGGTTCTCTCAGATGGCAGCCGTCCCAGAATGGAAGCGGACGGCCTAGGACGCGCCTGCTCTCAACACTCATTTGCCTCGGCTAAGTGGAGAAGCGAAGCATCTCAAGCCGTCAAGGCCCTTGTCGAGCATCTCGAACGCAGATTTCCCGACAAGATCCTCGGTTATCATGTGGGAGGGGGCCTCTGCACCGAATGGGTTTCATGGAACGTCCACAGTCAGGCCAGATTGGAGGACTACAGCCAGCCTATGCAGGAAGCCTTCGCCAATTGGTTGCAAGCAAGAGGTATAGAATTTGATGGGTCACCCATCCCTTCACCGAGAGAAAGGATGAGAGCTTCCTGGATCACTTTCAGAGATCCGGGAGAGGACCAGATCGCGGTCGAGTACTCCAGATTCTTCTCCGAAGCTGTGAGTGATACACTTCTGCAACTATGTCATGCCGCGAAGCAGAAAACCGGGGGCGAGAAGCTGGTCGGCGTCTTCTACGGTTATATATGGACACACGGCGAGACCCTTTGCCCTCAACGCGCCGGCCACCTATGCGTCTCAAAAGTCCTCTCATCTCCATACCTGGACTTCATCGCAAGCCCCTATCACTACGACTTCCGCGGGCTGGGAGGAGTGAACTTTCCCCAAACCCTCGCCGATGAAGTCCTCCGTCACGGGAAGCTCTACCTGAACGAGGTCGACACCAAGACCTACAGAGCCTCGAAGAGCTTGAACTGGATGAAGCAGATCAGGCAACCTCGAACCGCAGAACTCTCGCTCGAGTTGCTGAAGAGGGATTTCAGCTATGCCCTGGCAAAGGGTATTGGAATGTGGTGGATGGATCTATTCGACGAGGGTTGGTATCACGATCCGTTTCTCACTAGGGGCCTGCGGAGACTCCAGAAAATAGCGCTTGAGGTCCTCGAGGCTCCAAAACGCTCTCAGGCAACGGAGATCGGTGTCGTCTTAGACGAAGACAGCTTCTACTATCAGAAGCCCGTCGCCAATCTCAACTCTCCGCTCCTCGCCTGTCAGAGACAGTCCGAATTATCCAGGATAGGAGCCCCATTTGACGAACTACTTCATAGGAATCTACCAGAGAAATACAAGATGTACATCTTCCTGAATCTCTTCTACCTCGACAGGGGGGAGAGAGAACAAATTAGGTCCATAACCCGGCGGGGCGGAAGGGGATCTCTGTGGGTCTACTGCCCCGGGTTCATAGACCCTACGGGAGTGTCAACAGACCGCGTATCGAATCTCACTGGAATCCGGATCCAGTTGTTGGATCAGGAAATGCCGCTTGTTGTCAGCACCTATCCTAAAGATGATCCGATTCTCGACGGCGTCCCTGGCGGCACCCGCTATGGATCCGAAGTCGATGCGACTTACCTTCGTAGCGCTCTATCCTATCCACCAAAGAGATCGATAGGCCCCATATTCTACGCCGAGGACGCCAACGCCATTTCCTTGGGGGACATCGAAGGCACTGACGAAGTCGGATTGGCTGTGAAGAATGGGAAAGACCACATCTCGCTTTACAGCGCCGCTCCCTGCGTGCCGGCTACGATCCTACGCAATCTCGCAAGACAACTCGACGTGCATATATACCTCGATACGGGAGATCTAGTATACGCAAATGGCTCCTTCCTGGCCATATACTCTCTAACCTCTGGAGTCAAACGAATTCACCTGCGAGAGAGAGGAGATGTCCGCGAGCTATTCCAAGATCAGAAGGTCGGGGAAGATTTGGATCATTTCTCGTGGAAGATGCGCAGACACACGACTTCCATGTTCCTGATACGATAAGATCATCTGGTAAAAGGCCACTCCCCACCAGATTTCTTCGGGTATCTCCCCGGGTCCTGGAGAATCGTCTCGATTGGGTCCTGAATGGGGTGCGGCTTCAACCGCTGCTGCTGGATCCATTCTGCGAGATGGCTATCGCACTCGTGGAGAACCTCGGGCTCCTCATCGCCGATTTCTCGGGACTGGTAACGATCGTGTTCCAAATCATAGAGTTCGACTGGTTTGAAGGGGTACTTGAAGGGATGGTAGGTCCTTATCATCAAATGGGTCGGTGTTCTAACGGCTCTCTGTACCGCATACAGCCCATGATCCCATACCAGATACTCCCTTTCCTCACCTGCACTGCCCCTAACCTTCTCTGCGAACGATTCACCGTCCCAGTCTCCCGGTATCGGGATGTCGAGTAGGTCACACAGTGTAGCGGTGAAGTCTACGTTGTAGAGGAGTGAATCGGAGCGACGTCCCTCCGGGGCCAGCCCCGGCCAACGCACAATGAGGGGAATCCTGTGGATACACTCATCTGCACACACGTGGTCCGAGTAGACGCCGTGTTCGCCAAAGGCATCCCCGTGGTCACCAGTGACTATGATCACGGTATCGTCGAGAACACCTTGATTCGAGAGCTCATCCAGAACCTGCTTGATATGCGCATCCACATAGGCGATCGAAGCATCGTATCCATTGATCATGTGCTCGAAGTCTGCCCTATTTGACACGGAACCGGGCATAAGGGGATGATCACTCACACCATTGGGGAACTGCTTCTGGGCCGTAAACGGGCCGTCGAGAGCCTGGTGCTCCTCGATCGTAGCCTCGTCTGGCCAGTCCTGAATCGGGTAACCCTCAAACCGATCTGCCCAGGACACATCCATCTTGTACTTCCGATGAATATCCCAGTAGTTGATGTGGAGTAGATAGTCATCATCTGCCGCATGGTGTTTCAGCCAAGGCATCAGCTTCTCGTGGATATCATCAGCGGTCTCGTTGCCAGCCTTCAGATTCGGGGTGTGGTATTCCGACCACCCGCAGGTGAACCACCATGCGTTGTGCCTGTCCGAGAAATTTGAGAAGCTTATCGTCTCCAAGCCACTTCCCCGGAGCTGTCTCATAAGCATGGTGTTATCGGGCTCTGGACCCCCGTAGGGCCTCTTTCGGATCTTGAATTCGGCGCCCTTTCCCACATTCGATATTATGCCATTTCGTATTCCAAACCTGCCCGAGAACAAGCATGCGCGCGAGGGCAGACAGGGGGTGCTTGCAGCGTGGTATTGACTGAACCTCACGCCTTCTCCCGCGATCGAATCAATGGTGGGCGAGGTAGGGCGATTGTACCCGTAACACCCCAGATGGTCAGGTCTGCAACAGTCCAGATCGAAAAGCAGTATACGCATATTACCAAGTCAGACGTTATCTCCAAATCTTGCTTTAATGTGTTCGCACCCTAATCTCGCCCGCTCTCCCTAGCCCTTTGTTTCCTCTCCCTCGCGATTCTAGACTTCCTGCGCTGCTGGTCCATGAATCTCTCCAGAGATTCCTTCGATCCCCAATTTACAAAAGCGTCGTACGCTGGATCATTGGTGTCGTACATCCATTCCCCTAAGGCCGTCTTCAGATCAGCAATCTCTCGCTCGCACCGCGAAGAGCCAATCAGGTTCTCCAAGGCGTTCGGGTCTTCATCGAAATTGTAGAACTCCTCAGGCACCCTGTATTGGAACAGGCGAACCCGTTGCCGGATCCCGGAGTCGGACTCGGATGCGGACTTCATCGCAGAAAAGGTGCGACCGCTCTGGGATTCGTTGAGAAACACCGTGTCTTGATCTGACCAGAAATTGACGATGTACCCGAAATCCTTGCTCTGCACGCATCTCATAGGGTATCTTCGGTTTGCCGCCGTTTCGTGGAACTGGGTGAAGACATATTCCCGTCCTTCTTGGCGGCGGCCATATAGCAGTGGCAGGAAGCTCCTACCATCCATGCCATTCACCAAGGGAAGGCCGAGGGCATCAAGTATAGTTGGCATGTAATCTACGCCCGATATCAGATGCCTGTCATCGACCACGCCCCGCTTCACCCTGTCTGGCCAGCTGACTATCCAAGGGGTCTTCGTGCTGTTAAGATAGCAGTTCGTCTTCGCAAAGGGAACGGCCATACCGTTGTCGCTTATGAACATCACCATGGTGTCCTCGTAGAGCCCGCTCTCCTCAAGAGCCGCCATGATCCGGCCTACCGTCTCGTCGCAACGGTGAACTGAGGTGTAGTACTCAGCTATCTCCAATCTAACCTCGGGGATGTCGGGAAGAAATCCAGGAACCGTGACCTCATCTGGCTCAATCCTCCTTCCAAAATCCGGAAGGTCACCTCCCCACTTTCTCTTCTCTTGATCGCTCCCGGCAAAAGGTCTGTGGGGGTCATGGGAATTTGCCATCAAGAAAAAGGGCTTCCCCTCTTGTCTCGATCTTTCAATGAACTCCTTGGTGTATCTGTAGTAAAGATCTGGATCACGACCCCTGCCCAGCTGATCGAAGTTCACCCTATAATCCCAACAGAACTTCTCGCTTGGCGCCAGATGGTTCGTCTTACCGAGAATCCCGTTCAAATATCCCGCGGCGGCCAGCTCCTCCTGCAACGTAGGTACTTGGACCGATATGGGCTCGAAACCCTCTCCTCCGTTATTATGCGGGTATCGACCGGTCATCAGTGTCTCTCTGCTCGGCATGCAGACAGCGATCGTTACGTGCGCATTCGTGAACCTCATCCCGCGCTTCGCCAGATCGTCGATGGAAGGGGTTATCCCGGACGTCTGGCAACCGTAGCAGCCAGGGGAATCGTAGTTCATGTCGTCAGCGGTGATAAAAAGAACGTTCTGCCGGTTTTCGTAATTGGTCTTAGGCATCTTATCCCTCTTCGATGCGAAGATCGACGTTTCGCATACTACCTGTATCCCGCCGTCTGCCGGAGACCAGATAAATGATAGTAGCCTTCCTTCGCACCAAATTCGCTTCCCTCAAGTTCTACGGGAATTCGGCGGAATAGGGTATTGAACGTTGAATAGCATGAAAAAGAACTCTGGGAAGTAACTTTGATAAACAAAGGCCCAATCTATCGCGCGATTCACCATGAAATACAGCATACAGGCGTATAAGAATGGGGAATGTGTTCTCAAGGGCAAGTCGGCCTTCAAAGACTATGACCCGGACGGAGACTATGCTTTCTTCCTGTACGTTTATGTTGTCAAGAACGGCGACAGGAATATCGTGATTGACACCGGTCCAAAGGATCTTGTGAAGATGAACGAAATGGTCCGGCATATATTGGTCGAACCGATAGTCCAGCAACCCGATGAGAGGACTGAGTCGATAATACACAGATCTGGCCTTGAGTTCGATGAAGTGGACGCCGTTTTCATAACCCATTTCCATTATGACCATTGCAGCAACGTTGACCTCTTTCCAAACGCCGAGATCGTGGTCTCGAAGAGGGGATTTGAGGCGGCAACGGATACAGAAAGGGAGAAACCGATCGATGCGGACAAGGAGTTCATAGACTATCTCCTGGAAGTTCGAGACAGGGTGGTACCTGTCGAGGAAGGTGAAATCATACCGGGAATAACGACCTTCTGGGCCGGTGGACACACGATAAGCAGCCAGGCGTACGTAGTCGATTCAGCCAAAGGATCAGTGGTGTTCGCCAGCGATTCGATATTCCTCTACAAGAACCTGGAGCTGGGCATACCTATCGGCGTTGGCCGCAAAGTCAAGGAGAGAATATGGTCCATGAACAAGCTCAAGAACGCAGGTGATATCTTGCTGCCCGGTCACGACCCCGAGATAATGGAGAGATTTCCTGGCGGTATTATAGCGTAGTCTGCCTATCCGACGTAGTCGTGGTAGAGCTCAGCCATCGCCGAAGGTTGGACTACCAAGAAATCCTCGGGGAGTCTGGAGAGCTCATCTGCTATGTATTCCAGATCAGACCCCATCGGTATGACGAATAGGTGTATGAAGGCGGGCCTTTCGCGTCCAGCCATCTTCTGAATTCCCCTTGCCAGTATGCCGTCTCCAGGAGTACCCCGGTTCACAGCGACTGCCGAGTGAAAGATCGGGATGCCGTCAACGCACGAGGTAAGAGATCGATATCTAGCCGCGACCGAGTTGTATCCGTTGAAGATGCCCCTCAAGGACGGTAAACCCTTGGCGTATCTCGTGAAGACATCTTCGCCAACGATGCCTGAAGTGCTCGTGACGGTGTGTGGCTGGATGGTCACAATACGCGTATCCATGTAGTCCATGAACTCCTTCGTCTTTGCCATGAACCTATCCCACAATCGCTCTCTTTCCTCTTCATCAAGATTCTCTCCGAATTCACCCGGAAAGATGTATGCCAAACCGGAAAACCCAATGATCCACTCGTCCTGGACTGTCGGCTTGTACTCCTCCATCGTAAGGTAATATCTTGCGATACCGGGTATCAGATCGAAAACGGCAGGCCCCAAGCTCCAACCTAACGGAATCTTACCCCTCTTGTGCCAGGCCCCTCCCTTTCTTTGATTTCTAATCTTGATCCAGTGTGACCGGGCCAGATTCGTGTTGTCCCCGTCTGACATATGCACCGCAATATAGGCTTTGGATGCATTGAAATCGGGCCTCTTAGGCCTATTCTGTTTCATATACCTGGCTTCGACCTTTGGATAACCGGCGTGAACGCTCAGATTGTCCGCACCAGCACAAGGGACGAAGATCTTCCCGTACCTTGAAGCCGTGATCACCAGCCTTCCCTCGTCAACATAGCCTTCTCCGGCACCGGGGCTCCCCAGGACCGGAGTGAGCCCTGGAAGCAGTTCGAGGACGCGGTGTATGGTCTCGGTTTCAGTTTGATCAAGATCCTCAGTTCGTGCCATCGAGCCGGGCAGGACCCTTGCCTTCGTATGCCACGTGAACTGGTACAGGGCATGCTGGACCACATAATCGGTTGTGAATAGGCCCGAGAAGTTGGAGTCGTTCTCGAAAAAGACTGCCCCGGTATTCAGTCTACCTGAAGTCAGATACTTCTCGTATGCGAACTCCAACGATTCGCCGAGGTCTCTGAATGCATCGGTATAGTCAACGACCACGGGGAGATCGAGCCTTTGGGCCATCTCCTTCCCAGCTACTATGAGGTCCTCCGCAGCCGAGGTCATCACCGCGACATGATGTCCGTCATAGCCATGTTGAGCGAATTCGCACTCCAGAAAAGGTGGGACCACAATGCCTTCCGCGTAGTCCTTATAGGAATCCAGAAAACCGAGGGGATCAATCTCCGTGTAGGACTTGACCAATCCCATTTCTTCAAATCGCCCAAGCCAACCATCTTCGCCGTCGACCGGATCCTGCCTCTGAATCCATACCTTGGGTTTGTCCCTGTTGACCAAGCCCTGGAGGGACCTGACCGCCAAATTGGATAGGTAGTCTGTTTCGTCGAGGCCCTTCACCACGACCAGATCTCCAGATGGTTCCGGCGTCTCGGGCAGAAACCATGGAGGCTGCTTCTCATTCAACATGATGCTATCATCTTCAAGTACCTGCCTCGATTCTTAAGAGTTTAGAACCCGTGTCATCTGCAATCGTTCGATATGCGATCCCGGACGCGAGAGACAGGAAATACGGGGTCATCATGTGGAGGGTTTCTTCGATGGAGAGTATCGACGACAGACGGCGTTCGTTCTTGGAGTACGCGGCTGCCAATACGAGGGGAGTCAGACCCGGCAGAAAGGGAGCTTCGACGGGATTCTTCGGACAGATAGCGCGCCTGGAACTGGGACTGGCAATCGACATGGAGCCGATAGAGAGGGCCATCGAATACGTCAACAATAGATACGACTGCAGTGACTTTGCCGTGAGCGGGTTCCTTCGGACTATCTACAGATACCGCGATCGGATACCTTTTGACATGACATCCGATCTGGAAGATGCCCTGACAAGTTTCAAGTACTGGTGGACTGAGATGGGCCCGGGCCGGATGTGCTTCTGGACCGAAAACCATCAGATCATGTTCCACTCTGATGAACTCCTTGCAGGTCAACTTTACCCCCAAACTCGCTTTGAGAACGATGGTGAACTTGGCCTAGCACATGAAGATCACGCGACGGATCTGATCCAGCGATGGATGTCCCACCGGGCTAGATTTGGCTTCAGCGAATGGTTGTCTAACGCGTATTTCGAGGAGGATCTGACGGCATTACTGAACCTCCATGACTTCGCAGAATCAGGCGAAATACGTAGGTACTCGAGACAGTTGATCGATCTGCTGATGTTCGAGATCTCCCTGCACTCATTCCAGGGGAATCTCGGATCCACACACGGCAGAACATACCTCCCGATGGTGATCCAGAATGCTGAAAGAACAGCGTCCACGATCAAACTGGTCTTTGGCATGGGAAATTTCAATGATCCCGATAGCACGTCGGCAATCTCTCTTGCCACCAGCAAATACCAATGCCCTGAGATCATACGGGAAATAGCCCTTGGTAATGAGGAAGAAATCCAGTGCCGAGAGAGACACGGCGTAGCCTTGCGTGACCTAGAAATCTACGGAATCGATGTCGAACTGGATAAAATCCCCTTCTTCTGGGGCCAGGGTATCTACCTGCACCCCAAGATAGCCCCCTTTTCTAGGATGACCTCGGAAACCTACCACATACGCTTACGGCGTCCGTACTCGGAAACCATAGAGAGATACGAAAACGAGATGGAGGCTCACGGCCGAGTCACGGATGCGACTCTCAAAGAAACTGACCCGACTCGGCTGAGCCCCGTCAATATAGAGTCCTTCCGTACACCTTCATATATCCTCAGCAGTGCTCAGGATTTCAGGCCCGGTGAGCGGGGATACCAACATCATATCTGGCAGGCCTCGATGGAGAAGGGCGCACTGGTCTTCACAAGCCATCCGGGCTCAGATGACGAGACATCTCGGCCAAACTTCTGGATAGGAAACGGCAGGCTTCCCAGAGTGGCCCAGCACAGGAACTTGCTGGTTTGCATTCATAGGATACCCGAAGGGGATGAGCACCCATTCTCTCACGCGTATGTTCCGAAGGTGGCATTCGATGATCTGCGCGAGAAGAACGGATGGATAACGGCCAGGAGGGGAAACGGATTTCTCGCTCTTTTCTCGCAAAACCAGTATGAATGGACAGAGACTGGCCCATATAGAAATCGCGAAATCCGGGCCTTCTCCCCTATGAATATCTGGATATGTGAAATGGGTACGAGGCGCCAGTGGGCTAGCTTCGATCAATTCAGCGATGCCATCGCAGCGAGCAGAGTCGGAATCCGGGGAACGGAGGTAGATTACGAATCTCCCTCAGTTGGCAGGGTCAGCTTCGGCTGGTCAAAGGGATTCAGTGTTTGCGGAGAGACGATGAAGCTCAATGGCTACAGACGCTTCGAGAATCCCTACTGCCAGTGCGATTTCGGCAGCGTCCAGTACGCCATTGGCGATGGAGAGAAGACCCTTAGACTTGATTTCTCCGGCTTGATGGCGAGATGATCGATGATCGGTCAGCGCCTCTCCAGAAAGGATCTGTATTCGGATACCAAAGATGAGATATGTGCCTGCACAACGTGACTGAGGGAAGGACAGGTTTCCCCTCTCCAAAGGATCCTGGAAAACCGGGAATTATCCTCCAGTCTGGTCGACAGGTCCAACATGTACTCGCATGCCTCAAGCAGCGATTCCGCGTTTCCCTGTGTCCAATCTCGAGTTAGCATCTTGTACAGGAAGAAGGCCCTCGCATATTCCCTCCACATTCTGGAAAGCTTCTCCATCTCTCGCAACATGGAGTCCATCTCGTCCCAACGTCGGATCCCAGTTCCCAGCTCGGACAGAACTGATCTGGCCTTCTTCACCAGTGACACGCCCTCGTCCTTTTCATCGAGAATTCGTCGGAGATTTTTCTCGTTTGCCTTCAGCATATCGCGCGTTACTCTTCCGCCCAAATCGTTGAATCCGTAATGCCTGAAGCACCACTCGACGTGGCTGATTGTCTCTGACGGGCCAGAATGACTGTTGAATCTCTGACCGAGAACGTAAAGCATCTTCTCGATTGCCTTCGTGCATAGCCTGACTATCTCCTCCATAGCCTGGCCGTTTTTCCCCCAGAGCGCAGCGGACCACTCCTCGTAGATATCCTCTATTGGATAGCCTGAATCCCAGCTCAGCCTGGAGAAAGCCAACGTATTAACCCCGTTTATCAACTGCCCTATCGGCTCCTCGTCACTCAACGCAAGAGTGGTTCCCCACGAACACGCCCATGTGCCTTGTACCCCCCTGGCCTTGGCCCTCTTCATGATATCCGACCAACGCTCAACCATGCTGCAAGGGATAGTATCATTACCTCTGTATTCGGCGGGCTCCACCTGAAACTCCACCAACTGTGCATGCGGCCCGCATTCCCCAATCCATCGATTCATAGGATACGTGATCATGAAATCCCCCCATGTCTCCTTGGTGACGTACTCGACACACTCGGGTGTTCTGTCCAGTATTTCCCTTAGATGGACATCTGGGTCCCAGCCATACTTGATTTGATGGGAACCATGTCTGTATGCCTCTGGCATGAAATCCATGCCCCAGGTTCGAACCGATAATCTCACATCTACCTTCTCGGCGATTTCGTTCGCAATTTGGATGGCCCGGATCGCTCTTTCGTGAGGCTCCATTCCCTCACAAGCCCTGCATTTCGAGAATATGGGATTTGGCCTGAAATCGGTGAGACGAAAGGAGTAGTAGCCGAAACCACTGTACATACTGAGTCTTTCTTCTATCATCTTGCGCCAGAAATCCCAGGATTCCTCAATTCTAGGACATAGCAGGTGATCGGTCTCCGGGTTTCTAGGTGCGTTTCCCACCTTCGCTCTGAAGTCCGGTCCGCACAACCCAATCTCGATGCCGAATCGCTTCGCCTCGGACGCCAAGGCGGCTGCGCTGTCTCCTCTAAGATACACTCTGTTGATCCGGTTTCTCGCATACCAGCGGATATCGTCTTGAGAGCACGATACTCCGCTCACGCTTCTGACCGAGAAGTCCGGATTCTCTCCCAGAAGATGGTCCACCACAAAATTCCGCCTCGATATCACCTTAGGAGGATGGATCAAGAAGCTCATTCCCAGCTTTTCAAGCAGGAAATAGCAGCCATACAGGACCCCGCGGCCATCTCTTGCGGCAATAACCGTCGAATCCCTACCCGCCAACTCATAGGGAGAGATCACGAAGCCATCTGGTTCGAGTTCTCCGATCCTCAGCCTATCTGATATCGACGCCACAAGCGTGCTGCTGCCCGGGGTTCCGATTACCACCGTAGACGCTTGGTCACCATTAGAATTGAACATTTTGAGGAGGGTTTCGAGTTCATCCTTGGCAGTCAGTTCAACATCGCTCGGGTTCTCCCCTGTGAGAATTTCGTACCTAAGGCCCGTATTCAGCGTCGTCATGGATACGGTAGACAAACCCGCATCTCATAAGTCTTGATGCATCGGTTTATTCTCCGGATGGATGCCTCGCCGCATAGCTGTCGTCGTCCGGTCTGGGCATCCTGTCCTCTACCGGGAGCATCTGGCAAAATGACTCGTGTGGTTCATTTTGGTACCAGTAGGCCACACTCGAGTAGTCATCCGACCGATTATTTGCATGGCCGTGCTCGATCGTGACTCTGATTGAGTCGTGGAAGACAATTGGATCAAGTATGTGAAAACGATAGGAAGTGGACTTGCCTAGCCCTGGCTCCTCGTGTTCGTGAAGTGACGCTCCTGCATAGGGATAGCACTTGTTCTGCATGCCCCATGCATTACAGAAGTAGTCTTCTGAACCGGTCCCATGGATTGAAGGGGGCCAACCCTCGTCGTCAACGAGGATCATATCATCTCCTTCACCCCACCACCTTCCACAGAGGTTATGTACGCTGAGATTGCAGCCGACATAATGACCCCTCCCTTTTGCCTTCAGTATGACGTAGTTGTCGGCTGCGCTGAGGTTCACCGTCTCCCTTATCCTCTCCCGCCACCCATCAACATATCGCTGTGACTGATCCATCCAGCCGTCGCAGGGGTTCTCTCGGCACCACTTCGCGTGAAACGTCAGAATATCATCCGGCAATTCCAGGTGTTCCTCGTAATCGATATGATAGAAGAATCCGCCGATAGGATACTCCGATTCATTGACGATCTCGATCCGGGCATTTGACTCGAAAGGCATTTGGAAGTAGCAGTTGAATGCACTCTTCTGCTTGACCCGCTGGTTGCCGGTCATCGTCAGCGGGGCAGACTCGTAATCCTTGATAAGGCCATGCCCAACTCCGAAGAAATCACCAAGGGGAGAATCAACGCTCGGATCCTTCTCATCATCCCAGTAGATTCTGAGAAGCGTCTTTCTCGGATACAGTGGATCCCTGCAACCCACGGTGAACCAGATGTGGGTTATTATACCCGGACCAACTAGGTCGGCAATTCTGACGATATCGCCTGGACCTATTCCCACCGCATCATGGTTTCTTCCCGATCTGTCCCAACTTGAACATCTTCTGGTCTTGCAGTCGCGGAATCTGGTTAGACTTCTAAGATTCGAATTCCCGTGTGCCGACAAACTATCACGCAACAGAAGAGCTTATCCCCGATATATTTCCATTTTAGTATTCAACGTTGCATGACTGGCTCACCAATTTCACCCGCAAAGATTTATTAGCATTTCTGGGCCGTGGGCGGCGGTGTTCGCTTGCAAAAAACACACATGTTAATCCCGGCTCTGATTCTTGTCTTTGCCGGGTTAGGCTACGCAGCACCAACTGTTGAGCTGAAATGGAATTTTACAGGCATGGACTCGATTGAATCACCACCAGCGGTCGCTGATCTGAACGGCGACGGCACATTGGACGTAGTGTTCGGCGCAAACACCGAGGAGGCAAACTGGATCTACGCCGTCTCGGGCACCGATGCCAGTGAACTATGGAGATACGGGCCCGTCAGGGGTACCGTCTCAGCGATAATCGTTGACGACATAAATGGAGACGACATGATAGAGGTCGTCTTCGCCGCAACCGACGGAGATGACGGGGACGTGATCGTGCTCAATGGCCCACTCGGTGGTTTGCTCTGGAAACAGAGTGGCTATCCCAAGGGCACATGGAGCAATGTCCCTGCCGTGGCCGACATAGATGGAGACGGGGACAAGGAGGTCCTCTATGCGCCCAGAGGAGCGATCCTGGGCGGCAGTGAATTCAACACGACGGCCTTCGATGCAATATCCGGAGATGTGGTTTGGAGATCCCCAAGATCGACTAACTACAAGGCTCCTGTGCAGGTTGTCGACATGGACGGAGATGGAATCCTCGAGGTAGTCACAATTGGACCTGGCTGGGGCTGGGTCGTAGACGCCAGAAACGGTCAAGCGAAGTATGTGTTACAGTACTGCCAGATCTGTGACGGGAACTTCATAGTCACTGAAGTGAACGGCGATGGTGTCAAGGACGTCATAGCCATGGGAGACCACCAAACCCGAGCTTTCACCGCGGATACAAGCGAATTGGCAGCAAATGTCACCTTCCTCTGGGAATACCATGGGAACCGAACAGCTTACAACGATATGGCAGCAGCGGATTTTGACGGAGACGGGAAACTGGAGGTGCTTCACTTCCAATTCACGCGCGGAGGCGACCCTCTCTATACAACCATGTTCTGTAGAAACGTCGAGGATGGTACCCTATTGTGGGACCTTACGTTCCAAGGCAAGTTCGCCAAAACCAGCCCTGCTCTCGGCGACCTCGACGAAGACGGACTCCCCGATATCCTAGTTGGAGTCGATGCCCCGGACTGTGCTCTGCTGGTCAAGGGCACCGATGGAACTGTGATGTGGAACGCCACGATGAGACAGAGTGCGCACTTCACAGGATGCATCGCGGATGTCGATGGAGACGAGAAGCTGGACCTGATCGTGGGTAACGAGGACGATATGCTCTGTTACGGGACGTCAACCCCATGCGCCGAGAACGAGATAGTGTGGGGAATGATCAACCGCGATATCCACAACAGCGCTATCTTCCCAATGCCGCAGGCATCCGTTATCTCCGTCTTAGGGCTGCTCGCGCTCGTAGCTGTGTCTGGAAAAACGAAGCTTTTTGGTACAGAAGGGAGGAACCGATGAGGGAGGTTCCCCCCTCTTTTTTCTTTTTATTCTTGTACCCAACGCGTTAGGATATCCTGACCTATTCGTTGAGGGATCTAGAGCCCTCAAGGAGGAGTGGATTTGGATCTAAGTGCGTCGCAGAGAAGCTACCTCGGAATCTCAATAATTGCGATTATAGGAGGGTCTCTGGTCCTCTTCAATATCCTTGAAGGTCACGACGAGGCATTCCAGCTACTGGAGAATAGGCATCCCGCTGGCTTTGAGGACATCATCTCGGGATATCACAAGGCTTTCGCAGTTGCGGGATTGGTGAGGCATCCCATCCAGTTGCTCAGATTCAGATTCTCGCACCTAGTAGAGGCCAGAATTCCATCCGAATACCAAGGGAATTTGACCACCTCATCACCGCCCTACATGGCAGAGATCGAACCTCTGCTGGAACTCTCAAGAACCTGGAATCAGACGCCCGAGAAGCTCGAGAGCGAGATAGAGATCGACGAGGAAGCACTCAAGATCACGATATATGACTTCACTATGTTGCTTAATGCCACAGGACTCTTGACCCGCCACCCCGAAACGATCACCACATTCGCCCTCCTCACGAATTCCACAGGAGGCATCCACTCGTACTACAAAGGTATCTCGGGGTTTGCATTCGAGAACCGGACGGAGGCAAGCATCGTTCATCTTTCCATCAAGATCGATGAGTCCGAGATGGACTACTACCCTCCGGAGATGGCCTCGGCCTACAAAGCCCTTTCGTTAGAGGAGGGTCCGAAGCTCGGCACAATCTCCATCACCGAAGCGGAGAGGGGATCGTCCGTGAGAGTAGCCTATACGTTCGAAGCTCCAGATAGAGACTATGAGGACTCCATACAGATTGCCAGGGTATATGTGAACAACGATTTGGCCATAATGGAGATGAACCACATTCTCGGAGTTGAGGATTGATGAAACGACCTTCTTGGATGGTCCTGTCTCTGCTTTTCTTGCTGGTTGCGCTGGAAACAGTGAGTGCCGTTGATCCCGTGATTCTGGTCTACGGCAAGGAGATGCCGAACTTCAGGAATACGGTCGCCGAGGTGTTGAGGAACGATGGCAGAATCGATGCCGACGTCATTGGCATAGGAAGCACTGACTGTCTATCCGTGGCACTGCTCTTTCCCAATGTCCAGGCCGCAATCCTGGTGGGTCAAGATGCCACGGCCGTGAGGGGAGTTGAGGAGCAGGTGATGGGCTACTTCGAGGACGGGGGCGGCCTTTTGGGTTTCCATGATTTCGCAAACGGAGAGGTATCGAGTCCCCTCTCCAGACAAGTGTTCCCTCTTTTTGCGAATGCAAGCCGTCTGGGTAGAATCCAAGAAGGAGATTTAGTTCAGATACTTCACAGAGAGCAGACCAACTCCATCAACGAGAACCTTCCCGAAGAGCTCGTCTTCAAGGATGCAGAGATCAACTTGGCTTTGAATCGGGGCACTATGAAATGGGCCGGGATCACACCGACATGCGGCCAATATACCATACTGTACCGAGATTCCTTCTACGATGCCCCAGTTGTGGTCGCATATCAGAACGAGGGGGCATCCGTAACCTTCGCAGGAGGCGACATAACCGATTCCCCCGAAAACAAGTATAGGTACTTCGGCAACCTTTTCCACGATACGCAATTCCAGGAGCTACTAGCCAATAGCGTTCTGTGGGCAGAAGAGAATGAGATGAGAAGCGCAGATATGATTGAGAGTACTCTTCAGGAGCTGGAGAAATCCGCTGAGAGAGAAGCCTCGTTGGAGAGTAGTGTAGAGAAGAGGAGAGCATCGTCAAATATGATTCGGAACATCGGCAGGATATCTGTCAATGTCTTTGGCATATGCGCGATCGCCCTCATATATCTCAAACTGATCAGGAATAAAGAGGAAGACCGATGAGATCCCGCTTGAAATGGAACAGCGCAGAGGCGGTCCAATGACCTACAGCCGGAAAAAGCCATCGACGGAATCTACAGCAATCATAACCATTGTGGTACTTCTGGTTTCCCTGGCAGGGGCGGTCGCGAATCCGGACGGCAAGATACAGGTCGCGGCCTATAGCCGGAGCTATGCCAGGATATCTGGTGGTCATTCATCCTTGGCGTATGTCAATGACCCGATGATGCACGTTCGACCTGTACCTGTGATAGGCGGGTACTCGCTGGGTCATGGAATCTCGCCAGACGAGATCAGGAGGGCAGCCAGGATCTACTTCCCGAGAACCTATCAGCAGCTCCTGGAAAACGACGTTACGGTCTTCCAGGAAGCCCCCCTGGGCTTTGCGGGTTACATAAACTTCGATCCCAAGTTCCTGCTCTGGTGCAAGGACTATGTGATTGAGGGGGGCAAAGCACTTGACATGTACGGCGGAGACGCGTCCTTCGGTGCAGGTATAGGGGAATCGTATCCGTCTTGGGAAACCACCCCGGTGGCCGACGTTCTACCCGTTGAGATCATTCCCGGCGGAATCCGGGGAATCAAGCAGCGCGGAGGCACGTGGGGCGCCGACGTCATGGTGCCGAAGAATATCGAATTCCCGCAGGATTTCGGTCTCTCGAGACTGCCCTGGGACTCCGCCAGAAAGCCGCACTACGATGAACCCCTGAATGCAGTGGAGTATCGACCGGGGTCGACGCGGGTCGCGGTGGCGGTCACGCCTGACGATAGCGAGTATCCCTTTGTGGCATACTGGGAGATCGGCGAAGGCTCGAGCTTGGCCTATACCGCAATATTCGCCTCGGGCGGAACGGGGAAGATCCTGGACTGGAAATGGTACCCGGATTTCATAACTTACCTGGTATACCACTCCGCGGGCGTGCCTATGCCCGAAAACATCTACCTGCCCCATGTGATAAGGGAGAAACTCCAGCTCTACCTATCAGAAAAGGAATTTGCATACAACTATGCGGATTTCATATCCAAACTAGGAGGAAACACCGTGCAACTTGAGAGAAGGATAGCCGAAGTGGACGAGACTATAGATGAAGTCGAAGAGCTCTATATGGCCGGCAGCTACGAGGAATCCAGAGATGTCCTACTAATATCAGTCGACGAGATGTCTACAATTCTCCAGGATGCCAAAGATCTTGAGAAGTCGGTGATGATGTGGATATATATCATAGAGTGGTTTGCCGTGGTGGGGACCTTCTTGGTGGCCGGCCTAGTTCTTAACTACCTGATGATCAGAAGAACCCTCTACAGGGAAGTGGCGGTCACACGTCGCCGGAGAGAGGATAGCTAGCCAGCAGAATGACGAGGGACCAAATCAGCCAACGTATCTTGACATTGGCGTTATCGATGTCAAAGCGCTTTTGCTTTTCCGACTATCGCTTCCTGCGTGTGGCGCCGACTTCCCTGAACAACCTCTGCTTTATCATCAGCTCATAGACAACGAAACCGGTAATCATACAAGTTCCAGTTATGGCGAGCCACTCTATCGCATATATCCATATGAGAGCTCTTTTCTGCAGTTCAACTGCCCTCTTCTCAAGCGAGGATAGCTCCTCCAAAGCCGTATCCATCTCGGCCAAGGCCTCAACGTACTGTTGGCTCAGGTACAGAGATTCACCGGCTCGACGTATGTCATTGACCTCACCGAGATCCTGCCTCACCGGCATTGTATTGGCACCGAACTGTTCAACGATCTCAAGCACCGCATGCAGAGCGCCCTCTCTGATACGGAAGTTCTTGAATGAAGTACGGATCTGATTTGCGATTATCGGATCGGGAGGGAGTTGGACAGCCGAGACATGATAAACCATGTTAATCACCGCGTCATCGAAAAACTGCCAGTGCTGCATTGCCCTAGTACCATACCCATGCCAATCCGAAGCGAATATCAGTGCCCTGCCCTCCGCGTAGTCCCAGTATGAAATGACGGGGTTTCTTTCCTCCCGATCAAGCACAAAGGGGGTTATGGCTCCTTGTTTCTCGGTCACCTCGTTTATCTCAGTGAAGAATGGGCAGGCCTGCCAGGGCAGGCTTCTCATGAGTGGATCATCAGAAATCGAAACCATTGGCTTGAGGGTTGCGCCAATCCCTATCTGGCCGACAATTGATCCTGCGATTATATTGACAGGAAGTACACTCTCAACTCGAGTACCGTCCCAGTGTTCCCTCGCTGCACCGGACCCTCCCAATCCCCTATGTCCCCCGGTCATGAGCATGGAAAGCCCGTCCTTAGACACAGATTCCATCAGATACAGGTCCCATCTATCTGGCAGAGACCACGGGTCTGCATCGGATAGGACCGAGAGGTCATACTCCTCAATGAGAACTTGGTAGGTCCTGGGAAGGTACAATCTCATGGCCCTAGCTATCTGATCTGTCTGAAACCAGCCGGTCGTTGCAGGGACATACGATGGTATGATCAGAGGATCAGATTCTATGGCCACAACGCCCGGGTTGGAGGCTATGTAGTCACCTATGTACAGCATCTCCAGCCGGTCAACTGTCTCTTGTCCCAGACAGGCAGGCAATAGAATCAGGATTGCTACGCAGATAACCACTGGGCCAATTTCAAATATCTTCATCTTCAATCGCCTTCATCCTCCCGCGAAAGCAGAGTCAAGTACAGAGTCAGACTGAGGGCAGCAGCACCAATCACGATCACGATGATCTGTAGACCGAGCCTACCTCCGGATTGCGCCTTACGCCAACTTCGGATTTCATCTCGCTCCTCCTGGATACCAGACCGGAACTCGTCCAGCTCTGCAACGAAGTCTGGCTGTAGTCGACTCATCCTATCTTCCCCTGAAACTGATGCCCACTTGACCGCATTGGACACCAGATTTGCGAACACCGATTCCTTGACGAAGTTTTCATAGCTCGTTACGCCCTGTTTCTCTGAGCCGTAGAACCCTGGGAAGGAGACCGATCTACCTCCCTTTTCATAGGCAACAACACCCGGCAGTAAACTTTGGTCGTAATCAGAGTCCTTAGAGGTCGTGGTGAAGACAACAGTGTACACTCCATCCGAAGGTCTAGGCCAGCTTTGCTGCTCGGCAGAGGGCTTGCAGAATGTCAGCTCGTATTCCGGGATGGTGAACGAATCCGGCAGCCCTGCGGAAACTGGATGACCCGCCGACCTGTTGTAAGTCCTGAGCCTCATCCAAGTTCTGTTGACGAGAGTCATTGTGCCCTTAGTAGACGCATTTCCGAATATTGGGAATACTCCAGTAGCTAGTTCACCCGAGAACTCCTTCGAACACAAATGGTTGAAACCCAGCAAGCCCATCCCATCCTGAAATAGAGATCCGTATGGGAATGTCGTATTGATTTCCCCGTCCCCAAGATAGGAGGTCACAATCGTAACGACATACGGGGTGTGAAGGTATTGCCGAAGCTCTGAGAAGCTTGTGCACGGAATAACCCTGTATTCCTCACCAAGTTCTCCCTCTACTACGCTGGATAGATCCATCGAGAAGCTGACCATCTCCCTTAGAAGGACGGAGGTTGTCTCATCGTAGCAGAAAACCAGTACCAACTTCTCATTCTCCTGACCCTTAGCGCCAGCGAGGGACAGAAATGAGAGAACCAATACAAGGGCAACAATCGCAGAGTATCTTGTCACTCCAACCACCCCTTCTCACTATAGCGAAGTCCCTTGACTCCTCTACACCGTTTGCTACGACCCTGGTCCCTACTAGGACTTTTCGCCCAGGCGGTATACCCGACAATGGATTGCCTTTGATCTCAATTATGGCCTCCACGCGGGTTTCCGGTGCCACATCCTCCAAGACTATCTTTCCACGCGGAGTGTCCTTAGCTATCGAGGGGTAATCTGGAAACATATCGGTCACTTCCTGAGGATAGAACACAGTCGAATTATCATCGATTCGAATCTCAACACGTTCCAGGGTATTCCCCTTCTCCCAGAACAGGTCGACTTCCCCCTCCAGAAACAGCTCCGGCTTCTGCGAAGTCCTATTATACGCGATTGCCTCGGCCACCAATCTGGTGCAGTTCATCCCGAGATGATCAGCCAGATCGTTGAGAATCGAGAAATCGTAGAGATCCACCGAGTATCGTTGCCCCTCATATTCGAGCTCCAAATCCTCTACTGTCGTGAAGTTCAGTCCCAGCATCTCGCAGAGATCGATCTTGTTCTTCACCTGAAGTATGCTGAGCGCAATCTCCTCCCTTGAATTCAAAGGAGTCGTATTGACCCAGATTGGATCTTCAGACGAGAGACAGTAGAACACGATCTCCATCTTCTTCAGCCTCTTGCTTGCGATAACGAGCTCATGTATCACCTCTCTTGCTCCCTGGACAAAAAGCTGGTCAGGTACGGACACCTCGGCAACTTCGACCTGAGTCTCACGGGTACTGCTAACCGCGATGAATGATATCAGAGTGGTCGATATGATGAGAGATGAGATGATAACGCCCAGTCTTCCCCTATCCAGTTCCATGTTCTTCCCTGAGGTCTTTCGGGAATTCCGCTAAAAAAAGCTTTTCCGCAGGGCACGGGTTCCCTATCACTACGAAGAATGTTCTGCATCGGTCAGTCGACCCACACATTTGACGTAGAACAGGCCTGATGCCAAAAAGAACCCGAACAGCGGGATCGAAATGCCTTCACTAACGGTCAGAACGCCACTGTTGTGCATGTCGCAGTGGAAGATCCCCCAAGGGACCTCGTACTGATCCGAGTGCGTTGGCGTCCTTAAAGCATACAGCTTTCCGTTGTGCGATCCGAAAACCACATCCAGTAGGCCATCCCCATCGACATCCGCAACTGCCGGACTGGAGGCTATATCATCTTCGATCACGAATGCCGAGATGAGCGCCCCGGTCTTTCCATCCACTGTCAGCAATGACCCATCAAGACTTCCAACCACTAGATCCAGATTCCCGTCCCCGGTGACATCTGCAACGGCGGGGTTGCTATACCTCAGGAGTCCGGGCCAGGATAGCTTCCAAACCAGCTCACCCGATGAAGCATCAAGACATGTCAAGTGCCCGTCATCGTAGTAAGTGGTGGTTATGGCCTCCATTCTTCCGTCTTCATTAACATCTGCCACCAGTAGCCCGGAGGTTGTCTTTCCCACCCCGGGATGCACCCACAACACTTCATCCCCGGTACCACTAAGGCAGCTTGCGTTTCTTCCTCCACACATTAGGATATCCAGAACACCATCTTCATTCACGTCATACACAGCTGGCACGCCATTTGGGGCCGACTCAACAAGTGATATTGAGGCTTGCCAGATCAGAGTTCCGTCGGTTCCGTTGAGAAGTACCGTATCCCCATAGCTCTTTGCCACAATCTCCAATGCCCCGTCGCCATCCAGATCTGCGATCACAGGGGAACTCTTCCCACAGGGTCCTGTATCTGCATGCCAGATCGGTTTCCCCTCTGTGCCATCGATACAGAACACACCTGAATCACTGGTAACCACCACCTCAATCTCCCCATCGCCGTTGACGTCCCCGCAGGCCGGGGTTGTCCTAGTCTGCCTTCCTGTGAAGTACCTCCAGATCTCCCAGCCCCCCCTGCCTGATACGGCCCAGACACCTCCTTTGTCGTCGCAGAAGACGACCTCGAGTTCTCCGTCCCCGTTGATGTCAGCGACTTGAGGTGGTTTGAGGTTTCTCTGGTAAGTTGGTCCAAACACCCACTCGATACTTCCGTCCGACCCGTTTATGCAGTATAGCCATTGCAGTCCGCTGCCAGCCAGTATCTCGGGTCTGCCATCACCGTCCACATCTTCAACAGTTATGCCGCCCTGTACCAACCCGCCGTATATGTCACTGGTTTCGCTTGGATCACATATCCAGATAATGTCATCCTGGGCCATCACAGACAGTCCTGACGTGAGGAACCAGAGTACAGCGATGATCTCCATGAGCTTGGTGTCAAGCATGAGCGCCCGTAGCCAATTCTCGGACTGAAAAATCTCTGCATCCAGATCTCTCAATGCAACGTTGAATATCCTCAAATAGGCAGAGAGATGACCTTGCCGGTCCTAGCCGATTCCTTGACTGAAAGACATATCTCCAGTGCTGATCTGCCATCCAGACCGGACGCAACTGGTTCAACGCCCTTCTCGACGCATCCAACGAAATGGGAAATTTCGTCAAGGATAGGATCGCTTCGGAATATCTCATAGCTCTCTACAGACCCTTCCCCGTAGATGGATATCTTGACGCTCCGGGGTCTATCGAATTCGCCGGAAAGCTGCGCTATACCCCTTTCTGAATAGGCCACCATTCTCTCCTCCTTGAGGGGGCCTTTCGCCCAGCTCCCGGCGCACAGGGTGGCCATGGTTCCTTTCTTGAATCTTAGAGTGAAGACAGAAGCGTCGATCTGAGATATCCCTCTTTCCCCCGCTATCGTAGCATCTCCCTCCGCATATACCCTACTGACATCACCCAGAAGGAATCTGAGAATGTCCACAGCATGCACGGTGTTCTCCACGATAGGACCGCCCCCGTTGGCCTCATCCCAGAACCATTCCTTCCTGACTCCACCGGTACAAACGTAGTTGTAGCATAGCATGTACGGAAGCCCGAAATCGTCTGAGAAGATCTTTTTGAGTCTCAGATAGGCGGGATCGAACCTCTTCTTGAAACCTATCATCAGGGTGAGACCTGCCCTCTTTGCCGATTCTACCATCCTGTCGCAATCGGCAATAGAGGGAGCCATCGGTTTCTCGCACAATACGCTGACTCCCTGATCAAGAGCCTCTACTGTGAGCCCAGCGTGAGCCTTGGGGGGAGTACAGATACTCACAGCATCCAAGTCTTCTCGACCGAGCATATCAACCGCCGAAGTATACCCATTTGTTGAACTATTGGCGAAACGATCCACGCGGCTCCTTTCAAGATCGCAGACAGCGACTAGATCGACGCCTTCCAGTTTGCTATAACCGGCAACATGGGCCTTGCCAATGCCCAGGCCAATGACTCCCACCCTCAATGACACTAAACCAGCTCCGCCAGATACTCGTATGTCTTCTCAGTTCCTTCCATATCACCAAAGGTCTTGTCCTCGTGCTCGAAGCTCAGAACATAATCATATCCGCTTTCCTTCAATGCCGTGATCATTCTGCGCCAATCAATCAAACCCCATCCTGGAATCCTGAACCTCCACCATCCCCTGCCCCGGACCCCCCGTTTCAGCAAGATATCCTTCAGGATCTCCGTGTCCTTTGCATGAGCGTGGAAGATCTTGTCAGAGAATTCCCCTATGATCTTGTAGTTATCGATCCCTTGCCAAACCGCATGAGAGGGATCGAAGTTCAGCCCCAGTCTCTCCGAAGGTAGTACTTCGAACATCCTCCTTATGGAAGGGACATTGTAGGCGATGTGATTTGGGAACGTCTCCATCGCCACAGATATCTCAAGCTCTTCCGCAAGTTCGATCCTGGGTTTCCAGACTTCCTTGAAGATGTCAAAAGCGTCCCGCTCGTTAACACCCACCGGCATTCCCGGTACGGCGGTCACCACTGGCACCTCCATCGATGCAGCCGCCTTAAGGGTCTTGTCGAAATGGCCCCGGAACTGCTCTCCCTTCTCCGCATCCATGAGATTCAGATGGCAGGTGAACGCGGAGATAATCATCCCGGTTCCGGACATGTGCTCTCTAAGATCATTCCCATCATCCGACAGTATCTGATCCACGTCCACGTGCTTCTCTCGGGGCCTCGCAGAGATCTCCACAGATTCATATCCAATCCCGGATGTGAGGGCAAGTATCTCATCCAGTGAACGGTGTTTCATATTCTTGGTGATTGTTCCCAGCTTCATGAGTATCCCTCAGACCATGCCTAGCGACTCTCTGGTGCTCAGAATAGCACGCTCCGCCACATCAACTGGATCCATCTGCCAGTAGCTTTCGTTGAATATCTCTATCGAGAAGTACCCTTGGTACCCGATATCATCCAACGCATCGACGATCGCTTCTATTTCCAGAACGCCTTCCCCTGGAAAGACCCTGTCCTTATCTCTCAGCTCCTCGAGTGGTTTACCCAGAACATCATCCACATGCACAAGGACGATCTCCTCACCCGAAGCTGATCTCAGATCCTCCAAGGTTGACTGGCTCTTGTGAAGGTGGAAGAAGTCCAGTAGCACACCGACGTTATCATTCTCGACCGATCTCACAACGTCGAGTGTGGACTTCAGGTCGGGCATGTTCCTCCCAGCTATGAATTCCAGAGCCATAGTTATGTCGTAGCTCGAGGCGATATCGCAGACAAAGGCCAATCGCCTCGAGAATTCCTCTTCATCATGCATCTTCTCCCCAGCTGGACTGGTTACGGTGTCTATTCCCATTGCTTGAGCGAGGTCAAAGACCGACCTTGCATCTTGCTCCGCGACATCCAGTCTCTCGGCAGGGACCTTCTGCCATCTTCTCACCGCTAACAGCTCGCATGCATCCAGTCCAAGTGAATCAACCATCCTGCGGAGGGACTCCAAATCTCCCTCGGCATCTAGATAGTTGCTTAAATCCCTAACCCAGAAGCCGAAGCCTTCATAACCGCTTTCGGATGCTATTCTGAGAGCGCTCGTCAGTTCTGTCCCTTTCAGCGTCACCGAGTTGATTCCGATTTTCCATTCCTTCATCATATCACGCAAGATCAAGTGACGTCTCAAATATTTTCCCCAGCCCCTGAGAAGACTTAAGTGCAAATTGGTGACATGGGCGTCGATGCCACGGATATCAGCAAGATGGGAGGAGTATGAATACCTCGGTGAGAAGGATTCGGCGCTGGTTGTTCGGTGGAGAGATCAAGAATATCATGTTGCTTTCTGGCGCAACTATGTGCCCATCTGGGTCTTCCCCGATGGGGCCGGGTTCTACTTTGGATGGATAGAGGCAGCCCCATACGAGTGTCTTTGTGATGACGATCGGGAACATATGTCCCTTGAATTGATCGAGGAAACCGAGAGCTATGTTGTGGTTAGATGGAGCCTTGACCTGGTCACGTTCGGCGGACGCGTATACAGGGGGAACACCAAGGTAGTTGAGGAATACCGATTCGATACCGATGGATTCTGTACAAGAAGAGCGACGCTTTGCCATGGCGAGAGACCTGATATCAAACGTAACAAGAACGGCTACGAAATTTGCGAATTCGGTGTGATAAATCCGCCAGGTACCTCTCCTCTTGACAGTGTCGGGAGGGAAGGGGTGGTGGATTTGGTAGTCGATCCTGAGGGGGAAAGGTCATTCGAACTGAAATGGGAGATAACCGGCGAAGATACTGTGAAAGCACTGGGCTGGCAGAAGGAGGTTGCCGAATGGAATGGCCAAATCCATATTATCCAAAGGACATGTGGGATTTGCCCTTTCGTAGCGTTTGGCAAAGATTCCATGCCTAAGGAGTATTATCCAACAAAGTATCTGGTCTGGGGTGACACCTTCGAAGACGAGGTCCTCACCTTCTACCACTGGCCCAAGAAGGTAGACGAATACTACCTGTACGAGGCCAATCAAAATCTAGTCAGACAACTCCTAGAGCCAACCCATACACCTATACTAAGCTGCCAATTCAGAAAAGAGTGCGAACTGATAGAAAGACCGCTGACATTCGAGTGGTTGATCGGTGTTGGGATAGACGAGAAATCGATAGGAAATAAGGTCAGAGAATGGCTGAAAGACAGACCTATGCACCAATAGGATTTATGAATGAAGCCACTCCGGTATAGTCCGCCAGGCAGGAGGAGCCCATCCTGCATGAAGCTAGATTCAACTCGGCATGGGATGATGACGACCTTCATGAGGAAGAGACTGAAGGTATGAGGGTACTCTCTGGAAAAAGGGCCCATGAGGCGATCAAGGTTCTGGCCTGCGAGACGCGTTGGGATCTGTTCAATTCCGTTCAAAGGCAACCAAGCCACATAGCTGAACTCGCAGATAAGCTCGACAAAGACAAATCGACCGTCTCGAGGCACGTTGATGCACTTGAAGATGCCGGGCTTGTCAGGACGGCAACAGTCTCCGGAGAGCGAGGAGCTAAGAAGAAGGTCTACTCGCTATCACCTAGGATAGTCATAGACCTGTCATAGTGACAAGGGAGATCGTCGTCTACCGATTCATTCTCCTTGATCTACCTGAGCGCGGTCTACCGGGCATACCTCCAGCTCCAGATTCCTTGGTCGAGGTATTATCTCCTTCTTAATGGCTCTTCTCACATCCAATCCCATTCTACTTTCTGGGCAATATTTATTAGTTAGTTGCACTCTACCCCAATTAGTTGCTCTAACATACATCGAGGTATGGGGAATGGCTGTCAAGAGAATTCCCATTGCGCGCGTCGTCACCTCTGAACTAAATCCAAGAAGAGATTTCGATTCTGAGTACCTCAATGAACTCTCCGAAAGTCTCTCAGAGGATGGGCAATGGGATCCCCTGATTGTCCGGGAAATCGATGGCGAGAAGTATGAAGTGCTTTCTGGTGGATGCCGCCTTCGCGCCGCAGAGAATCTGGGCTGGAGTGACATTAGATGTAATGTGATCCAGGCGGATGACCAAGAAGCCCACCTCCTAGCTCTCAAGACGAATCTGGTCAGAAAGAACCTCAACGTGATAGAGGAGGCTGAGGCCCTTGAAAGCATATACAGAAAGTTCTCTATGAGCCAGAAGGAACTCGGCAAGATGCTGGGGAAGAAGCAGTCCTGGATAAGCCGAAGGTTGTCACTGGCTTCAAGGCTCAGCGATTACTGCAAAGAGGCCCTGAGAGAGGGAGAGATATCGGCCTGTCACGGTGTTGGACTGGCCAAGCTTGACCCAGAAGACCAGAAAGAGGTATGCGATCTAATAGTCGAGAAGAACCTCGGAGTAAGGGGGGCAAAATCGCTCATTGAATCGAGACTCAAGCTCAAGGAGATGGGGATCCGGAGAAAGAGGATCATGAAGAAAAGCCCCGATGATGATTCCTCCCATGTGGACCCAAAGAACGCCGCTCGATATATCAGAAAATCTCTGATCGAGATGAAAAACATCTTCGGTGACAGTCTTGCCCACGAGGAATTCCAGGTCGGCGGGGAACTGTTCTTGGTCGTAAGAGTCAGCGTTAACGGTGGTGAAACGCCCCTTCGACGCAAGGACTACCCAATTAGCTACTTCGATTCCTTCGATCGCGCCCACGAATACGCAAAGAACCAAGGGGGATACTGCTCGGGACAGATCACGATCCGAGGGGAGAGAGTCTGGTCCCTCTACCTACCGAAGGAGACCTCAGAGGTGGGAGACTCGCTGATCACCCCACTAGAGGTCTACTAGCTGGCTTATGCTCCTTAGGGTCTCGAGCCGATAACTCTGCGATTGGGATCCAAATCCCTGAAGTGCAAGCCCATCACAGCCTGCGAATTGCGCTCCCCTAAGAAAACCGAGCATGTCCTCGGGCCTGGATATCGCGGTCTTCGGTATCTCCGGAAGCAATCGTGTGCGATGAGCATCTCTGAAGTGCTTGAGCTGGCGGCTGAAAAGCTGGATGCCACTGTGTGCTGCACGGGGCACGTAGTGATCCACGAGACTTGGCACCGAATTCAGGTCTATTCCCAAGGCCCTCCTGTACATGTTGAAAAGCCTATTCTCAACAGTTGAATCCTGGTCCTGGCAGATTTCAAACCGAACCGAGTTACGGTTTGCTGCCTTTGCGAAAGACCTTAGATTGGCCGTTATCTTCGATGTCCGCCAGTCTACCCAGGGGTCGCTGAGCTGCGAGAGCTCTATCGGATCCTTGCCTGTCTCGGCTTTGAATTCATCTCTACAATGCGGACAATAGCATGCCAGAATACGTCTGCCATCCCCCTCAGCAAAGGCGAATCCCACATAGTCCAAGTTCAAGGCATCGATATCGTATTTGAGGACAATATCCTCAATTAGCTTCAAATATCTGGACCTGACCTCCTCACGGGTGGGACAGATGAATCCGTACCAATCGAGATCGACATATGGATGAATAAGTGGAGCGGAGTTACGGGCAAATGATACCAGATCCGGCCTCTCGACGCATAGCCTTATGTCGCACATCACCGACAGTTTCGCCACAACCTCCATTTCATTCTGCCTGGCCGCCTTTAGAACATCGGTGAGCGTACCGTCGTCCTTCCCTCCGAAGAATGAGCTATCGACGATCGGAACTCCGTCAACTGGCTTGACCATTATGCCTATGGAATTGAAACCCATTTCGGCCAATAAATTGACAATCTTGTGAGCGTTCATCCCGGGCCAAGGAGAAAGTATGATCCTGAATATCATGTCAGACACCTATGAATGGCCACACACGCTTCCTGTTTCTTATCACCCCGGACTTAAGTGTCTCTTCACTTGTGAGTGATTATGGAGATGCCTTCATCCGCAATCAGGAAAATCGTGTAGTCCTGACGCCCCGATAGTACCTTCTCCTTATCATCAGGGACCAGACCACGAGCCCCGTCACCATGGACGCCCCGGAGACAACCAGCCATTCGATGAGATAGATCCAGGCCAGCGCGTTATCCTTGAGCTTGATCGCCTTGGTATTCAGCTCATTCCAGGCGAGATGCACCTCATCGAAGGTCTCCGAGGCCTCATCGTACTCATTCCTTCGGTAGTGGTCCTCGGCAACCTTCTCCAGATCATCTATCTGATCCAGTTCGTTATAGAGGGTGACCGTACTTGCCCCAAACCTCTCCACGAATTCCAGCACCGAAACCAGCATCGACTTCTTGGCTATATGGGTGTTGATCTCGTTCCTCAGCCTGTGTGCCCGGTACACATCCTCCGGTATCTCCCTTCCGGCCCCGAAGTAGGTCAAGTAGATCAGGAAATCCTGCCACCAGTCCCACTCCCTGCGCATCCTGTCACCGGCACGCAAGCTGTCGAAGACCTGGGTTTCGCCCACGACCCTCCCCTTCTCGTAGTCCCACCAGGCTATCCAGGGATATCTTGTGTTTCTGGACTCCGCCTCGGCGACGAGCTCGGCGCCCTGTCGAAGCGAAACCGCGTTCAGGACACCGATACCAGGTGCCTCATCCCAGGGAAGCCTCTTTAGCGGGTGATTGAAGTCGACGAATCTCGGGCGCATGTATATGCCGGTGAAGGTGGGTGGGTGGTACCCCCAGATGGGGTCGAAGGGCAGGACTTTGACCAGTGTGGTCTCCTCCCAGGAGGGATTATCCTGCTCACCGTGCCCTCCCCAACAACAGTCACCTCCCCACATCGATACAGCGAGCCCCTCCTCCTCAACCCCCTCGACAAACCAGTTGATCCACTTTCGATCGAATAGCACGCCGGCCTCCAGGGGGTGAGCGTGACAGACATCATGCAGGACCACTATGTCATGCTCCTCGATGAGCTGTTCGTAGTTCCTGGGCATGTAGATCCTGAGCTTTCGGTTGACCTGCCCGGGCTTCACCGTTCCCGCCCATATCTGGAATGGTGCCACCGTCTGGACCGCGAGTACCTCTATGGCGGGGTCAGCCCGGATCAGTATATCCCTGCGGTAGCCCCCGATGTTCCAGCTATTTCCGCACAGAAATAGCACATCGACCGTATCCGGATCGCCGGCGCAGTAGACGGCACCGGGTGCAAGGAGGAGAAAGGCGATGATCAGGCCTCTCAAATCCATGCCAAACACGGCGAGTTACGCGTATATAAGTTTGAATTGGGAAGGCTGCAGCAATCATCAGGCCCTCCTCAACCTCGTTTCTCCGACCGCCCTGTACATCCTCCGTTTGATCATAAGCGTCCAGAGGGCGAAGCCGGACAGCATCGCCCCCGAGGTCAACGCCAGCCACTCGGAGACGTAGACCCAGAACAGCGCCTGATCCTTGAGGCGCCTCGCCTGTTCCGAGATATCGTAGACCGTCGGCCCGAGGGATTCCAGGAAGGAGATTGCGGAACCGTAATCCTGCTCGAGGTAATCCTCCACAGCGTCCACGGACTCCTCCTCGATCTGGGAGAGCCTCTCCGACAAGGGGAAGATATTGGCACCGAAGCTCTCGGCCCAAGACAGCATCGAGAGGATCAGGATCTTCCGTGACCTCAAAGCCGAGAACAGATCCCTTGCCTCCCTTCTGGCCAGTACATCCGTCACCAGGGGCCTATCGAGGGAGTGCAGAATGAGGTTTGTGGCGAGGTCTATGGCGTAGGGGTTCGAGCCCCTTGAACCCGGTGCCGTCCCCCACCATGACGAATCGAACTTGTCCGCGAACACCCACTTCGTCCCGGGGTTTCCCCCATCCGGTTCCCAGGAAACGAGCCAAGGCAGGTCCTGGGGCCACATATCCCCCCATACGGTCGCCCCCTGTTTGACGGTCATGATCCCGTATTCCATGCCGATGGCCCTCTCGATTCCCAGATCGGCAAACGGCAGGAAGACATCCTCCCTCTCCCTCCTGAGCCTCACCCCCCAAGGAACGCTGAAGCGAAACTGATAATCGGAGATAGGGGACAGATCGTATAGCACCGTTGGAAGCCAGGCAACATCCCAGGAGAGGCTGTGCACGGCGACAGAACCCATCTTCTCCTCTCGAAACACATGCTCCAGTTCACTGAACTGACGCGGGGTGAAGTGCGTGACCCTTGCGTCGCGGAATACCATGAAATCGTAAGCCCTTGCCAGCATCTCGCCAGTACGAGGGTAGTATACCCTGTCCAGCTTCCTCTTCTCGTCCTCGGAGACGTGCCCCAGCGGGTAGAGTCCGTAGGTGAACAGGGGGTCCTGAACGAAGAGTGAGGCAAAGGGATTCCAGGGAGCGGTCACGGAATCCCCGATCAGGAAACATGAGATCCTCTCCGTAGTCTGCCCGTGTGCGGGATGGAGAGCCGCAGCTAGAAGGATCAATGACAGACAGAGGATCGTCCTTCGCTCGTCCCCCATCATCATGCCAGATGAACCTGCCCAAGGGGATAAATAGGTTGGCAAACCCCGAGCCGGGGGCAGATTGAGTGGTTTGCGGTTACCACCGTCTTTCTAGTGGCCGGTTTCGACCCGGCTTTGTTTGACTTGCTGCCGAGGAACTCGGAAACCAGGTCGGCGTCGATGCTCTCCTTCCCCAGTCGGGTCTGGACCCTTATGATTCGGCGCAGCCTATACCGAGAGGTCAAGGCAATGCGCCTCATATACGCCGATTAGGGGGTCATTATGGCCTGGGGAGGGCATCGTCCCCATGATTCCTCGCCGTATTCGCGCTTTGCTCGATCGATTTCCCTGCGCCGGAACAAGAGATATCAGTGCCGGATCATATAGCCCAGTGGGACGCGGATTGGCGGAGATAAGCTTCCACGGCGGCGTTGGTGAGATCGGGGGTAACAAGATACTGGTTCGTGACGGGGATTACTCGGTGTTCCTGGATTTCGGGATGCCATTCGGATCAAAGAGGAACTACTACTCCGCCCCCTTCCTGTCGCCCAGGTGCGAGGAGGCACTGCTCGAGTTCGGCTTCCTACCCGAACTACCGGGCCTCTACGAGTCCTGTCCCGACGAGAGGTCGGTTGATGCGGTGTTCCTCTCACACTCCCACATGGACCATGCCTCATACATAACTTTCCTCAAGCGGAGCATCCCGGTGTACTGTGGGCATGCTACCAAGACAATCCTGGATAGTCTGGCCGAGATGGGACCCAGGAAGTTCGAGTTCGACCTGGACGGGATATCTATCAATCCGTTCAGGACGGGGGAGAGTATAACCGTCGGCGATATCGAGGTGGAACCGATTCACGTCGACCACAGCGTTCCCGGGGCCTACGGTTTCATACTCCACACCTCCGAGGGCGCACTCGTATACACCGGAGACTTCAGGGCCCACGGCACCAGGCCCGAGATGACGGAGGACTTCGTTCGCGCCGCTGAAGAGGCGGACCCGATAGCCATGGTAACCGAGGCGACGAATACCACCGGCGCATCCCCCTCGTCGGAGAACGCCGTGGAGGAGAAGTTGACCGAGGTCGTATCTCAGGCCAGGGGTCTGGTTCTGGCCGATTTCGCGAGAGCGGATGTCGACAGGATACGCTCCTTCTACAGGGCCTCCCAGAAGAACGGCAGGAAACTCGGCATCAACCTCAAGCAGGCCAGCCTGTTGAGGGAACTCTGCAAGGACCCCCACCTGGACATACCCAGTCCAGAGGACCCGGATATCCTGATATTCAAGAAAACCAAGAAGACCTACTACAAGTGGGAGAAGGAGATACTGGAATTCGACAACATAGCCGACTGCGATGGAATATCGGAGCTCCAGCAGCACGTCGTCCTAGCCTGCTCCCTATATAACATGGAGGAGCTGGTGCGGATCAAACCCTCCGGTGAGTCCATATACATACTCTCAGGTTCCGAGCCCTTCAACGAGGAGATGGAGATAGACTTCCAGAAACTACTCAACTGGCTCCGTCACTACGGCCTTCCACAGTACCATATCCATGTCTCAGGCCACGTTATGCCCCTAGAGCTCAGGGATATCCTGGAACGGATCTCGCCCGGAACTGTGTACCCGGTCCACACCGAGGACCCGGAGCTGTTCCGCCGGTTCTGCCGAACCACCAGCTGTCAGATCCAGCCACCTGTCGTGGGTGTAACATACCAAGTATAGGCGGGATCGCGGGTTTGAATTGCCTCGAAGCTTTGAGGAAGACGGGGCCTGGGATAGGCAGAAATCCGTTGAGAAATACCGGTTGGCAGCAAAGGGGCTGCAGCTCGCGATTACGCCTTGACCCGTGACCAAGCTGACCGGCCCGAACGATCATCAGCTCTTAAGAGGCAGGAGACCTAAGTTATTTTAGTCGAAAGGCCCAATGGTAATTGGGAAGGGGCCGTTACCTTACCTCGACCGTAGGGGGATGAATTGGTAGTACGGACCTGATGAACCTAGTTGAGACCCCGGTCGCCATGCGATGCGGTGGTTTCTGCAGGAAGGAGACGAAAAATATGTCTATACTGGAAAATAGAGTATGTCCTTGGATTGGATGCGGAGGTACGATATTACGCAAGGAATCAAGGAACCCTGAGGCAGGTGGTATCTGGGTCTGCGATTGCTGCGGAGAGTCTTTCGCATCGCTCGACGATTACAAGCAGAAGCTCGAAAAGGAGAACAGTTGGGCCGAGTCGTGGATCGAGTGGGGAAGACACAGTAGAACTGTCAAGTCCGCGGCAACGGAAGAGGGCTTCGTGGTCGAGAGCGAGGAGAAGGAAATCATCGAGCCCGAGGCTGTATCCACGCACTGATCGCTCTGAGCCCCCTGAATCCTTCGAGGGCGGGCAGGCGTCTAACCGGTGTTCACTGACCCTTGGGATCCTCTTCTGCTCAACGGGAGACGCTAGTCGAATGCCAACCTGGGGCCCATCACCGGGTTCCCGTCTTCGTCCTCTGCGATCTCGACCGTCTCCCGTCTGAGGGTCCCGCCCTCCAACTCAGCTATGCACACCTCGACGAGGACATAGCAGATGCATCCCTCCTCGAGGTGCCCCCCGAAAGCCCCCTCGGGGGTCGATGCCGTGAAGTGTATATGGATATCCCCGTCTGCAATGATGCCGTTCATGGACATGAGCTCCATTCCCCCCTCCATTTCCTCGAATCGGTTGTCGGTTGGGAACCTATCGTGCTCAACCCAGTGCAGCCTGACCTTCGAGAAAGTGCCGTATCCACTGATGACGACCCCGCTTCGTATCTCGTTCTGGCGCACGAAATCCTTCAAGGAGGACAGAACATCCTCCCCCGGGTCGATTCTGACGACCCAGAATCTGCTTCCGGCGTAGCTTCTTCCCTCCATCTAAATCACGAGACCAAAATCGGCGGCGGGATAGAAAACTCTCGTTGTCTCTTGTCAGGAGCCTTTATTAACGCCGATATTGTGTGAGATAACACATAAGTCGGAGGTCTACATCGCCGGATCGTCCCTGGGAGGCTTGGCGGAGCAAATGCGATGGAAGGATAACAAGGATTGGGTTTACTCGATAACGTATGACGAGGGTTGCAGGGCTCTTCTGAACCACGCGGTGCCACTTCACCGGGAATACGGAATCCCCGGACACGTATGCATGGTTGCCAGCCAGATAGGCGTTCCCAGGAACGTCCCGGGTAGCAGCTACAACGATATGATGATCCTGTCAAGGGATGAGGTTCGAGGCCTCGTTGCCGAGGGATGGGGGGTATCCTGCCATAGCATGACACATGCCCCCATCGACGAGGAAAATGCCGAATACGAGGTCCGGAAGTCCAAGTCGGTGCTGGAGGAGGCAATCGGCATCCCGATATCCATATTCTGCGTACCGGGCAGCAACGAATCCTATCCCGCCTCTGTACCGGAGGCCAGGGAGGCGGGCTACATCGCGGTCATGACCATTTACGATGAGATCAACACCATCGAGACTGACCTGATGCGCCTCTGCCGCTGCCCCATTCACACCGAGTTCCCTCCTCCCTTCTACTCCCGTTTCGACCCCTACAAGAGGATCCAACAGGCGATGGATGCCGGCGGATGGATAATCGACTACTGCCACTGCCCTATGCCGGGTAAACCTATACACCCGTGGAAGGATTGCACGCTGGAGGAGCTCGAGGAGAGATTCAGCAAGATCCTCGATATCGGGGGGGAGTCGGTCTGGCTTGCTGAGCCCAATCAGGTCGTGGAATATCTGGTAAACGCAAGGTGATCGAGTGAAGAAGGAGAGAGCCAAGTACGGTGCAGCCGCGTTCGAGGGGAAGGCGAAGAGGGTGCCCAACCTCTTTCCCAGGATCATGGGGGAGAACTGCCTCAGGTACCTGGAGGAGGTCGTCGCCAGCGGGTTGACGGTGGACATGGTGGGCCGCTTCGAGAAGGCCTTCGCCCGTGAGCTGGGGGTCAAACACTGTATAGCGACCCCGGGTTGCACGCCGGCGCTGGCCACCCTGGCTGCCGCATTTGACTTCGAGCCGGGGGACGAGATAATCGTTAGCCCGGTCACCGACTACGGAACTATACAGGGGCTCGTCAGGGAGAACTATATCCCGGTCTTCGCCGATACCGAGCCCGGGACCGTAAACCTCAACGCCGGCACGATAGAGCCATGCATAGGGGACAGAACCAGGGCCATACTCGTCGTACACAAGACCGGGATCATATGCGACATGGACCCCATCAATGATCTGGCCCGGGAACACGATCTGATCGTCTACGAGGACGCATGTCAGGCGGTCTTCGGCGAGTACAAGGGCAGATACGCCGGAACGCTCTCCAAGGCAGCGGGGTTCTCGTTCGACGCTGAGAAGACGATGGGCTCCGACGTCGGGGGTTGCGTGGTGACGGAGGATGACGAGCTTGCCGAGAGGATTCGATTCATCGGGCAGAGCAGGGGGGCGGAGATGGAGCCCCATTTCGGTCGGAAACACGTGGAGCCCGGCTACGCATACCGAATGCCCCACTGCACAGCCGCGATCTGCCTCGCTCAGCTGGAGGACATCCGCGACCACGTGCGCAAGATAGACAGGATGGCCCGGCTGCTGAGCGACCTTATCGAGGAGATCCCCGGCGTCAGGCCCCTGCCCCTGCCGGACTACATGAATGTCTACTCCTGCTGGATGTTCGGAATGAGCATAGAGCCCGGGGATTTCGCATGCACCCCCGAGGAGTTCGCGGATCAGCTCTCCAGAGCCGGGATACCGGGCGCGGGGCAGGGAAAGTACTACCTGATGCCCTCCGCATGCACCTTCCTTGACAGGAACGCCAGGGAAAACGTGTACCCGTACTCCATTCCCCCGGCGGGTAGGGAGTACCGCTACACCGACGAAATGTACCCGAACGCCAAGAGCTTCCTGGAGAGGTTCATACGGTGGTCGACCTTCTGCGAGAGGTACGAACCCGAGCACTGCCAGATGGCCGCGGATATCATCCGCACGGTGGCGGATGAGAACAGGAAGAGTTGAGATGGTACTCAGGCTGAGGTCAAGGTACTACAGAACGATCCCTATCGACCGGCCGGGACCGGAATTCGAGGATCTCGAGCTGAACGAGGATCGGACCGCGCTGGTGGTGATGCACTGCTGGAACATAGGATGTCCGGACGGACCGGATATCGAAAACGATTACTGGGTGGGCATGGGGTTCCCGGAGGTCCACAGGGAGGCCGAGGCCATAATGAAGGACAGGATTCGCCCAGCCATGGACGCCGCCCGGGAGATCGGGATGGCCGTCTGTCATGTGGAATCCCAGACGATTGAGCGGAACCGATCTCGACGGGGGAAGGAACCGGCGGAAGACCGAGAGCCCTGGGGTTGGAGGGAGCGGATGGCCTGGAGGTATCACGGGAGGGACTATGAGCACAGGTCCCCGCTCATCGATATGGATAGGGCCAAGGCGGTTGCTCCCCTGCAGGGGGAGCCCTTTGTCTACAGGACGGCGGACTTGGTAAATCATCTCAAAGAGAGGGGGATCGAGAATCTGATATACTCAGGCTTCGCGACCGACATGTGTATACTGAGAGCCCCCGGGGGGATCGAGGATACCGCCGGCCTCGACTACCGGGTCTTTCTAATCAGGGATGCGACACTTGGGGTGGAGTTTCCGGATACCCTGACGGAACGCCTATCGACCGGGTGGGCGATACGATTCTTCGAAAGCCATTTCGGGGACACGATAACGACAGAGGAATTCATAGAGGCCTGTAGATCGGCCAGATAGGCCTAGCATCTTGCGGAATCCCTGGATCGTGCGTGCGACCTGGGACAGCGGAGCCGTCAGCCCCGCAATCTTTATCAACGATTATCTACTGGACATCTTCGAAGGTGACCTACATGGTAGCCCCATTCGAACTCGTGATGAAGGATTCCGCTCTTCAAGAGAACTGGTTCAGACGGATTATCGCCCTTATCATAGACGGAGTGATACTCGCAATCGTCTACGCAATCCTATCAGCCGTTCTGCTCGCAGGACTGTGGGCGACGAGGGGGGCTTTTGGGCTACGTGGTCTGGGGTTCGCGAGCATATTCGGGGTCGGGGCATTCGTATACTGGATAATCGGGATACTCTACTTCGCTGTTACTGAGAGCACGTGGGGAGCCAGCATTGGTAAGATGGCACTCTCAATGAAGGTCGTAGGCGAGGACGGTAACAAGCCCGAGATCAAGGACGCATTCATACGAAACGTGTCCAGGATACACGGCCTCCTGTTTCTGCTCGATCTGATCGGAGGCCTGGTGATGGAGGGGGACCCCCGTCAGAGATTCGCGGACAGGATATCCAACACGGTCGTGTACCAGAAGGATTCCAAACGAGGCGGTCCCTATGTCCAGCCCAGCATCGTCAAACCCGGGGAAGGCCAAGCGCCCCCGTCTGCCCCACCGTCGAAGCCGGCTGAGGAGCCAGCTGAGGAGCCAGCTGAGGAGGGTAAGACCGAAGAGGCCGCTGCAGCCGCAGGTGAGACCAAGGCATTCTGCCGCCACTGCGGGGCGCCTGTGGACCCTGATAGCACATTCTGCCCCAAGTGCGGGAAGAAACTGTAGTCAGTCGCTACAGGGCCCCTTGGATCTGGGAATCTACAGCCCCTTGGACATGGTCCAGTAGTGCCTCAGGCCGACTATCCCGGGTATTTGCGAGTAGAAAAGCAGGTGTCTGGTCCACGGGATGACCGCCCGGGAAACCCCGAGCTCCTTCATCGATTGGATCGTTCTGAACATCAGCACCGAGCCTAGGCCCTTTCTCCGCCTCTCGTCCTCGACCGCTATAGGCCCGAACCAATGATGTTCGAGTGACCCGAATACAGAGAAACCGATCAACTCGTCACCGTCCTCGGCGAGCCACACGCCCGAACCCGCACGTCCGACGGCCCGGGCAGCCTCGTAGGACCAGGCGAATCCCGATCTCTCAGAAATCCATTCCCGCAACCCTTCACGGTCCTCTTCCTCGGCCAGCCTCAGTCGGATCGCACTGCCGAGTACCTCCTCCTCGATCCTCTTCACACGTCTGGGGATCCTGAACGCCGAGAGATCGATAAGGTAATCGACGCACTCCCCGCTCTTGGAGAACCCCTCGGAGAGCAGGAAGTCCAGGAGGTCCTCGTATCTGAGATCCACGCCAGGGAACAGGTGCCAGCTCGCGAAATTGGAGTAGGATACCGCTTCCGCTCCCTCGTCCTTCAGCCCGACCTCCACCTCGGATAGAATCCTCCTCATAAGCTCGGCGTCGAAGGGGGACGAGCAGATCATCTTGATGTAGCCATTTGGGTCCTGTGACCGGCCCTCGGGTTGCTTTCTGTACCTCGCCCCCAGGGCGGCTCCGAGGATATCCCCGCCTTCCCGCGCGACTATCAGGTCCTCTGGAAGGAAGTTCGGATCGCCCACCGTGATCCTCCGCATGCTGCCAACTGAGATGTCATGAAGTGGAAATGCCTCCTGACCCAGTTCGGCCAGATCGGGCAGGATCGATTCTCGATAGTTCTCTATCTCCATCTGGACCCACATTGTCAATGTGGGGCCGCCCGGATTTGAACCGGAGTCACCAGCTCCCCGCTCCATCCCTTAAAAAGGAAGCTGGGAGGATGGACCAGGCTACCCTACGGCCCCATACCAGGAGGTGGGCCTTGTCCAAACTTCTAATAAATGACATCCTGTCACCGCCGATCAGCTCCCCTTTCCTATTTAAAGTCGAGAGGCCACTTTCCCAAGTGCACGAACTCTCGGCCGCTACCTCCATACTGAGAACCATCCTGCCGGCCGCCGAGGAGAAAGGCGCCACCGAGATCAAGTCCGTCAAGCTTGAGATCGGCGAGCTCACCCTCCTCAATCCTGACCAGCTCAGGTTCTGTTTCCAGATAGCGGCAAAGGACACTATCGCCCAGGGCGCTGACCTCGTGATCGAAAATCGGCCCGCCGTTGTCGCCTGTCAGAACTGTGGCAAGAGGTTCAGCTGGCACAACGTCGATGATGACCCGGCGCTGCACCTGATTCCCCCCATGATAGAGTGCGATTGCGGATCTGCAAGTATCAAGATCCTTTCGGGAAGGGAGATGAAGGTGGTCAGCATCAAGATCGAGAGGTTGGAAGGAAACTAGACCAGGTCCAGTTCAGCCAGCAGCTCCTCGAGGCCCTGCCCCGTGCGGGCGCTCGTCCTCACCGGTATCGCATCGGCATTCAGCTTCTTCAGATCCCGTTCGAGTTTGCCGGGATCGCTCCCGAAGGATTCAGCCATGTCCATCTTGTTGATGGCAACAACATCCGCGTCCGTGAACATCATGGGGTGTTTGACGACCATGCTCTCGCCCTCGGTCACAGAGATCACCACCAGCCTCATATCACACCCGAGGTCGAACTCGGAGGGGCAGATCAAATTGCCCACGTTCTCCACAAAGAGCACGTCTATAGCATCCAGGTCCATGTTGGCGAGGGCCCTTGACACCAGATTGGCGTCCAGATGGCACTCCTTACCAGTGTTGATCTGAACCGTCTGGGCCCCGCTTCTCCTCACCATGTCCGCATCTATGGAGGTAGCCGTGTCCCCTCCCAGCATTCCGACACTGACCGTCTTCCTTAGCCTCTCGACTATAGCCGCGATCAGGCTGGTCTTGCCGGACCCGATAGCCCCCATCACGTCTATGGCCCTTATGCCGTGCTTCCTCAGCAGATCCCTGTTGGTCTCGGCCAGTCGCCGGTTCGCCTCGAGCAGATCCTCCTCTATCTCGATGTCGAGCATCTCGCCCTGCTCCGCCTCCACCGGTCCGCCGATCGTGACCCCGTCACGGGCGCGCTCGATGTGGAAAAGGGACCTTTCCAGCAGCCGACGGGCGGCCATGAGATCGGACCTGTCCTTTCCTTCACGCTCAGCAGCCTCTTCCAGTCTTCGGATTTCCGCCTTGAGCCGCTCGGCCATCGGTCCCAGTTCCTCTTCAGCCAATCAAATCACCAATCGGTATCGACGAACTCGAGATCGAGCTCGTCCAGGCGCTCGCGGGTAGGCCTCCCCTCGGAGTCCCACCCTCGAATGCCGTAGTAGTCGTCCAGCATACTCTCGAGATTCACAAGCTGCCCGGAAGATCCCCCCTCCTCGAGGGGTTCCTCCAGGAAGCGCCGGGGAAGCCGGTCGTCGTCACGGTCGAACCCCTCTCTGGCGTTGAACGCCCTCTCCAGGGTGTATATCCTCTCCCCGATCCTAACGACCTCCTCCTGATCGTAGTCGACCCCGGTGATGGCCTTCAGAAGGCGGGCAAGGTACTCCTGGTTCACGTTGTATCCGATGAACTTGCAGACAATCAGGGAGTCCATCGAGGCGTACACGTCCTGGTTCCTGACCAGAAGATCGGCCTTGCCCGACCAGTTGAACCTATCGATGAGCTTGGGCACGCCAAGTACCTCCCAGCCTATCATATAGCCCCTGAGGTGACATCCGCCCCTGTTGGAGGTCGCATAAGCAAGAGCCTGTCCCTGTGCGCCCCTCGGGTCATAGGCCGGCAGCTCCAGCCCCTTCACGGTCATCGAGTACTGCTGAGCACCGTATCTGGACGCGAACCTCCTCGACCCCTCGGCCATCTCATCCCCCGCCCCGCGCCTCTCCCCGATATCCTTGATCATGCGCTTGAGACCCTCGCCGTCGCCGAACTCCACCAGATCCTCGACTATACCCCTCTGCTGGAGTTCCATAGCACAGCCGATGGTGACCCCGATGGAGATGGTATCCAGACCCAGATCGTTGCACAGGTAGTTGGCTTCTGCTATCTTGGATAGATCGAAGATTCCGCACTCAGGGCCGAGGGCGAAAACGGTCTCGTATTCGGGCCCGTCCCCCGATTCGTTCTCGGTCTTGGTCTTTCTTCCGCACCCGATCGGGCAGCCGTAGCAGGCGCTTCTCCGGTCCAGGATCGTTTCCGTGATTCTCTCGCCTGAAACGCGTTCTGCCATATCGGATTGACCCCGCTGGAAGTTCCTAACCGGAAGCATGCCGTGAGCGTTTATCACGTTCATCAGGACATCTGTCCCGAACCTGGGAAGGGCCCTGGAAGTTATGGGGCTCTCGTTCAGCTTCTTTCGGGTTTCAGCCACGAAGAACTTCAGGCCATCCTGGTCGTAGACCGATACCTTCCTCGACCCGTTGACAAGAACCGCCTTCAGCCTCTTGGAGCCCATCACCGCCCCGAGGCCCCCCCTCGCTGCCACTCCACCTCTCCTGCCGTCTCCCGTCTTGTCAAACATTATAGAGGATATCAGGACCAGATTCTCACCGGCGGGACCGATACAGGCTACCTTGTACTTGCCGCCATTGAACTCGGAGAGGAATTCCGTGGCCTGGTGGACACCCTTTCCCCACGCTTCCGGGGCCCTCTCGATCTTGATCCCATCATCGTCAATGACAACAACGGACGGTTCCTTCGCCCGTCCCTCGAGCACCAGGGCATCGTATCCGGCCCTCTTGAACTCGACCCCCCAGTTACCACCGGCGTTTGCATCGAGAATCGTACCCGTGAGTGGGGACTTGGTCGAGACGCTCATGCGGCCGGATGTTGGGCTCGAAGTTCCCGTGAGCGGACCGACTGCAAAGATCAGTTCGTTCTCGGGTCCCAGGGGGTCGATTCCGGGTTCCAGGTCCTCGTACAGCAGCCTGGCTCCAAGACCACGTCCCCCGAGATAGTGTTCAAGCATACGCCTATCGGGTTCCTCGCGTTCTATGCGGCCGGAGCTCAGGTCGACCCTCAGGATCTGATTCATCCACCCGTGGATAGCCGTGTCACCCATCGTTAGGGTTGGCATCTAGCCGGTTCCTTTAATGTTTCTCCAGGTCGTCATGGATAGTGGTAACCGAAAACAGCTTTTAAGTATGAGACCGGATGATAGATGGCGAGTAATTGGTAGCGAAATACAAATCCTACAGGGTCTACTGGATTCTCCTGGCGGTGACCGCGGTCTATAGCGTTACCATAGCGTTCCTCCCGTGGCTGGGCTATGAGGAGAGCGACACCATGGTGGAGACATCAAGCTGGGCCGTGGTGGGCTTCATCATGCTAGGGGTCCTGTTCCTCATGGTGTACCTGAGGAACCACCTGAGGTCGGCCGAACCGATAAGGGTGGATCAGGAGCAGGTCCTGCCCGACAAGGTCAAGTATTCCAGGGAGGCCGTACAGACCGGCAGGAAGATCGCGCCTCAGAGGCAGGTTGAGAAGCGCGACCGGTGGGAGGATGGATCCTGCAAGGAGACCTACGTCAAGGATCTCTGCACGACCTGCGTTCACTACCGGAGAAAATACTACGGCAACTACTGCAAGCATTTCGGGATGGTAGTGGACAGGCCGACCAGTGCGGAGTAGAGAACCGTCGCAGGGCAACACGCTTAAGAGGGAACGCCCGCCTGCACAGATATGTCGAGTTCTAGACCGGTCACGATATACGTCAACGTGCCGTCCCCTGACCCCGTCAGATATGCCGCCTCGGAGATCCGCAGATGCCTGATGCTGATGACCGAGAAGAACGTCAAGATCAGGCACGTCAAGACATCGGCGGAGTGGCAAGAGCTAACACGTGACTCAAACGAGGGCGTGCTCGTCGGTGCCCGGGGGAGGTTCGAGGGATTCCTCGACCCGGATCTGTGCCCGGAGAACGGGGTCGATGACGAGACTCTCGTGGTTCAGAGAGAGGGAAAGTGCATAGTCACCGGTTCCAACCCCCGAAGCGTCCTCTATGCCGCCTACGATCTCCTGAGGTCGCTAGGCGCGAGGTGGCCCACGCCCGGTCATCTCGGTGAGTTCCTTCCACCGACGGACGGGGAAGGGCTGTTTGAAACCGAGATCAACGAGAGGGCTTCCTTCCGCCACCGGGGGGTATGTATCGAGGGGGCGCCTTCACTGCAGGATGCCCTGGGTATGGTGGACTGGATGGCCAAGAACAGGATGAACGCCTTCTTCCTCCAGTTCAAGACCTCGCTATACTTCTGGCGCAACTACTACGCCCGTGAGTACAACCCCGACCACGGTGAGTTGAGGGCAGTCGACGAGGCCGAGTCACGGAGGCTCGATGAGGAGGTGATCAGGGCCGCGAAACTCCGGGGGATGATGGTTCACAGGGTAGGACACGGCTGGACCGCCGAGTGTCTCGGCTACCCGGGGCTTGGATGGTACGAGGCGGAGAAGGAGCCCGATGACGAGACACGCGAACTGCTGGCCATGGTGAATGGTAAGCGGGAATTCCACGGGAAGGTGCCCATCAACACCGAGCTCTGCTACTCGAATCCGGAGGCCTTCGATGCGATCGTCGGCGAGATCGTCGAATATGCCCGGGCCCACCGGGAGGTGGACTGCCTCCATATCTGGCTCTCGGACTCCACCAACAACTTCTGCGAATGCGAGCGGTGCAGGAAGCTGACCCCCACCGACTGGTACGTCAAACTGCTCAACGAGGTCTCGCGGAGGTTCCGCGACGAGGACATACCGACGAAGATAGTCTTCCTCTGCTATGCGAATACCCTCAGCCCGCCGGAATCACAGACCGTATCGGATCCCGACGGGAGGATGATCCACATGTTCGCGCCGATATCCCGGTGCTACATGCACAGCCTGACCGACCCCCTCTGCGCCGGTGGCGGCGAGTCAGGCGGCTGGGAGCTGAACGAGGTGAAACCCCCGCGGACCAACTCCGAGTACGTCTCAATCCGCGACTCCTGGCGGCGGTCCTTCGACGGAGACAGCTTCATCTTCGACTACTACATGTGGAAGCCCTATCTGCGGCGCATGACCCCCCTTGGATTCGCGAAACTGATCAACTCCGACATCAGAAGCTATGAAACCCTCGGCCTACACGGGCTGATCAGCTGCCAGGCCCTGCGCTCATTCTACCCCCTCGGGCTTCTCATGGCATCAATGGCTGCCACGCTCTGGGACGCCGATACCGATCCCGAGGCGATGATGGACGAGCAGATCCATCTCCTTCTGGGTGAAAACGCCCCCGCTGTGAAGGAATACCTGACCGATATCGATCGTGTCCTCGGGGCGCCGAACCACCAGAGACACAGGGGACCGCTCGAGGACCCCGATCTGTCCCGCCTCGAGCGTCTCATCGAGATAATCGGCGGGTTCAGTGAGAAGTTGGGGGCTATGGCCGCCGAAGATGAAAGGGGAAAGAGATCCATCGAGCTGCTGAAGCACTACAACAGACTTCTTGGCTCGGAGGCCGAATACCTCCTTCTTAGGGCCGGGGACCAGAAATCGGAGGCCGATGAGGCCCTGGAGAGGATCAGAGCATATCTGAGGGATACCGAGGAGCCTACTCGCAGATACCTCGATACGTGGCTCATGCTGCGTTCTCTTCCCGGTTGATGATTTTCTCATAGCAGCTAAATTTAATCATAACGTTAGAATAAACAGCTGAATACTACAAAATCACTATATTTTCGTAACAAAATGGTATAGTTGTGGCTGTAAACGAAGATGAGGTAGTCTACAGTCTCCTTCGTCGGAAGAAGAAGGATTACCAGGTCAGGTGCCCGAAGTGCAAGAGGATGTACAAGCGCGAGGACCTGAATAACCACATCTTCATGAAACACAGGGCCTACTGGGACAAGCACAAGATATCCATCATGCTGAAGTACTGAACTCACGAGTCCGGGAGTTCCCCGTCAAAAACCCTGATCCTCTTCGGCCACAGCTCCTGCTTCAACTTCACCCCGCCCACCTCGTACCAGGTTACCTTGCCGACTATCACAACCGGGCTGCCGGCCAGGAGCCTGACCTGCCTAACCGCGCCTCCCGCTCCGTAGATGTCGATATACCCGTCGGAGAAGTTGGGGCTCACCAATCGATACGAGTACTCCCGTTCGATGACCGTGGCGTCGGGCGGTGCCTCCTCATCCCTGTCAGCGATCCTGACCCCCTCATCGGTGACGAAGATCCTGATCCAGTCCTGACCGAGCGGGTTCCTCAGGACCCTGCCTACGTATCTCCTCTCGGGCACGGGGCTCTCACGATAGAAATCCTTGAAACGGTACACGGACCTCCATTCAAGGCTGAACAGGATCAGGTTCACCAGCACCAGTATGGCCGCGGCGACAAGCACCCAAGCCAGGTAGAACTTCAGCTTCTTCTTGGATACCATCGCCTCACACTCCCCGGGCTAGTCCGCCGCTGGAGACAGATCCTCGCTGAATCCCACGGGCACAGACCCGTTCGCGATGCTCATCCTCACGGCCTCGTTGACCGCGGTCCCGATTATCGCCTGCTCAGGAAGGGGCCGCGTCTTTCTCAGCTCATCCAAAATCCTCTGCCTCACCCGTTTCGCCTCATCCTTCGGCTGGCCTTTGGTCCTCTTGTGGATCATCAACAGGTCATCTATGGGCTGGATCAGGGAGTCGGCGCCGTATCCATCCCAGTCATCCCTCTCAGGGTCGTCCCAGTCGGGGAAAGGCTTGAAGAAGTAGGGATTGTAGGTCTCGGTGCCCCCGTCGCTTGTCACGAAGTTGCAGTTACGATCGGCGTGATTCGCCGTATAGGTGCCCTCCGTGCCCGTCAACTGCAATCCCTGGTTCGTCAGGTTCGGGTTCCCGTCGGGAAGGACCCAGGAGGTCTGTACGAATAGGACGGACCCGTCATCCCATTCGACCACCGCCTGAACTGCATCGAAGGCGTCGATATCGTGCTCGGGGAGCAGCTTCTTCTGCCCGAATGCGGTGACCCTCTTTGGCATCTTGCCGGTTATGAAGTGATATGCATCCACGTAGTGGACGCCGATGTACTCGAACGGGGAGCTCTTCTCGCACCAGCGCCTGAAGACATCGAGTGACATCTCGCGCCTCTCCTCGATCCATGCATGTCCGTGAAGCATATCGCCGAGACCGCCGTGGATGTACCTGTACCTGGCCGCCCTGATAGCCTTGTCGTGTCTCTTGTGGAAGTCGGTATAGACGTAGAGGGATCGGTCTCCGGCCTTCTCCATGATCTCGCGAGCCTCATCGGTCTTCAGGCAGAGCGGCTTCTCCACCACGCAGTCGAAGCCCCTTTCCAGCGCCTCGAGGACTATCTCGGTGTGCAGATGATCGGGGGTCGCCACGATGACAACTCCCGGCTCCTCGAGGGCATCCATAGCATCCTTGTAGCATTCAGGGTGTGACGATTCCGGGTCGTTCTCCTCCGGGCTCGGGAAGCCGAGGAACTCCTCGTCCGGGAATACCCCCCTGAGCCGGATGATCGTTGCCGGCCTCCTGCTGGCCACCATGACCCCATCGATCTTTCCCTTTCTCCTCTCCTGAAAAACCGTGGGGAGTATGACCTCCTCGGATATCATTCCTCCGCCGACCAGAAGAACGTTCAGACTATCGCTCATGGATTGTTGGGGCCTCCTGACGAATATAAATTCTCCGACGGCGGTCAGGCTAGGGCTTCCTCTATAGATTCCTCCAGGACCTCGGCCCCCTCCTCAACCGCCTCCCTGGTGATTACCAGCGGTGGCGAGATCTTGACCGTTGCACCGCCGAAACCGACGGGGCTGAACATCAGGAGCCCCCTTCGGACGCAGTTCTCGACTATCCTGAAGGCAAGATCCCCGTCAGGCTCCTTCGATCCGGGCTTGACCATGTGTAGCCCGGCAACCAGTCCCTTGCCGTGTAGGGCGCCGATGACGTCCGGATGTTTGTCCCTGATGGCGCCCAGGCGCTCGTGAAGGACCCGCCCCACTTCCCGCGATCTGCCCGAGAGGTTCTCGTTGATGATGATATCTATGTTGGTGATCGCCGCGGCGCAGCAGACCGGGTTACCGGTGTGGGTGCTGGTCATGGTTCCCGGCCCGTACAGATTCATGATCTCCGAACGGCCCAGAACGCATGACAGGGGGAGTGAGCTGGTGATACCCTTTCCGCAACAGATCAGGTCGGGTTCCACCCCATAGTGTTCGAATCCCCAGAACGTCCCCGTTCTGCCGAATCCGGCCTGGACCTCGTCGAAGGTGAGAAGTGCTTCGTTGTCATCGCACCAATTCCGGAGTTCCTTCATGTATTCCGGGGGCGCGAAACTCGCCCCGCCCCCCTGGTAGGTCTCGGTCATGACCATGGCAACCTGGGCCGGCCTCACGCCCTGATCCTCAAGGCTCTTGACAAAGAGATCGAAACTGGTGTCCTCGCAACGGAAGCCGTCGGGGAATGGCACCTGGGCGAAACCGGTCTCGAAGTCCCCTATCCACTCCTTCAGCTCGGGGATGCCCCCGGCCAGCTGGGCGCCCAGGGTCCTTCCGTGGAAAGCCCTCTCGAAGGTCACTATGCACACCTTGGAGGGATCGATGTTCTGCCCGTAGGTGCGGCCCAGCTTGACCGCATTCTCGGTGGTTTCAGACCCGGTTGTCAGCAGGAACACCTTGTCTATCCCCTCGGGTGCAACGGAGACCAGCTTCTCCGCAAGCCTGGCCCTTATCTCGCTCGGGAAGCAGTAGTTATGGAGAAGTCTACTCTGCGCCTGGGACACAACTGATTCGACCACCTCATCCCTCGCATGCCCGGCGCTGGTGACCAGAACCCCGGAGCTCCAGTCTATCCATGCGTTGCCGTACGCGTCGAAAACCTGGAATCCCTCGGCCCTGTCCCACACCACAGGTGGCTGTCCCCGCATGGAACGGGGCTCGTATCTCCTCAATTTTTCGAGAACCGGCAGTGAATCCGGTGCCGGGAACTTGGTGACAATCCTACGGTTATCGGTCTCTACACGCTGCGTCTCCTTCGGCGTCAGGTCGAATTCCTTACCGGCCATGCTCGTACCTTCTACCCCTCGACGCCCCGCTCAAGCTAAATATCTTATTCAGCTTGCCGAAACCCTCAGTTGGATTGCCGCCTCTCACAGCCCCGGACTCGGAACACGCCTCAGAACCATCGTGACAGATCTGTACGACCAGAATATCGCCAGCGAGGCTTCCACGATTACTATCCCCACAACCACTGCGAGAAAGGATCTGAAGGGCGCATGAAACACCACCACTCCCGAAACTCCCGATACATCCGCGACCTCGACGGACTCGCAGTTGTCCCCCTTGGTAACTATCCTCTCCCCCTCCTTTTCCACGAGCCTGTGGGCATAGTTCATATCCTCGGTCTTTACGTGCACGATGTCCCCCACCTCCGGTGTTCTCTGCTCCAGTATCAGAAATGCATCCACGTCGATGGTCGGCTGCATCGAATCTCCCGTGGCCCTTGCAGCATAGTATCCGAGGCCGCTGGTCATGAAAACTGATAGACAGACCACCATAATCAGGACGCACAACACCGAGTTGGCAAGAGGGAGGATATGGCTTCTCTTCATCTGCCGTTAGAGTGACAACCCAGAATATAAGGTTGTCCACCCGAGTCTCGCAGAGCGTTTTCCGGTACCGTAAATGTTCAAGAACGATGGCGGAAGGATCGAAAACCTCAAATTACACTTGCATACCCCGACGGTGGCGAAAGCCATCTCGCCGAGGACCAGGTAACGTTTTTCTTCCGGCAACTAGGTTCCTCACGCGGTGCCATTATGACCAGGGTTATCCACGGCAAACGAGGCCTGACATCGGAATGGTCCTTCACCTCCGGGAGGAGTGTGGAGGACCCCTTCAATGCGATCACGCTCGACGTCGTGCTCAAGGACGAGGACAACCGCGAATGGATCGTCCCCTGCTACTGGGCGGGAGGGGACGAATGGCGTGTTCGTTTTGCCCCACCACACGAAGGTGATTACGCCTTCCGAACCATCTGCGATAGCGGAGATTCGGACCTCGGCGGCCGGGAGGGGCTCCTGAGGGCATCGGATTACGACGGTGATAACGAGCTGATCGAACATGGACCGATCATAGTCTCCCCCGACCGTCGCCATTTCCAGCACGCGGATGGTATCCCCTTCTTCTGGCTGGCGGACACATGGTGGATGGGCCTCTGCAGGAGGCTGCGATGGCCCGAGGATTTTCAGCTCCTCACCCAAGATAGGAAAGCCAAAGGTTTCACGGTCATACAGATCGTTGCCGGACTCTACCCGGACATGCCGGCCTTCGACGAACGCGGTTCCAACGAGGCTGGTTTCCCCTGGGAGCGGGAGTACTCGCGGGTGAATCCCTCCTACTTCGACATGGCCGACCTCCGCGTTCATTGGCTCGTTTCCAACGGGCTTGCACCGTGCGTCGTGGGCTGCTGGGGGTACTTCCTGAGGTGGATGGGAATCGAGAGGATGAAGCGCCACTGGCGATACCTGGTGGCCAGGTGGGGCTCGTATCCCGTCTTCTGGTGCCTGGCAGGAGAGGCAACGATGCCCTACTATCTGTCGGATGACAAGGAAGAGGACCGCGCCTTCCAGAAAAGCGGATGGACGGAGGTCGCAAGGTACGTCCGGGAGCTAGACCCCTACCGCCGGCCGATCACGATCCACCCGACGAACATCGGACGGGACCAGGTACTGGACCCCGGCGTGCTGGACTTCGATATGCTGCAGACCGGCCACGGGGACAGAGAGAGCCTGCCCAAGCACGTCGAGAGCATCCGGGAATCACTGAGCCGGTCCCCGAAGATGCCGGTCCTCGTCGGCGAGGTGTGCTACGAGGGTATTCTCGAGGCTTCAAGGCCCGAGATGCAGCGGATCCTCTTCTGGTCGGCGATGCTCTCGGGGACGGCGGGACATACCTACGGCGCAAACGGGATATGGCAGCTGAATACCCGGGAGCGAGCCTTCGGTCCCTCCCCGCATGGCGGAAACTGGGGAATCACACCATGGGAGGATGCATACCAGCTGCCGGGGTCCTCTCACCTTGGGATCGCGAAGAGTATACTGGATGATTACCGATGGTGGGAATTCGAACCCCACTCGGAGTGGGTCGACCCTCACTGGGATGAATCGAATTTCTTCCAGCCATACTCGGCGGGCATCCCCTCACAGATCAGGGTGACTTACATCCCGAAACACGGCAGAGTGAAGATGCTGTCACTGGATAGCGAGGCGAGATATGATGCGATCTACGTCAATCCGAAAACGGGAGAGCGCCACCCAATAGGCACCGTGGAACCGGATGAGAACGGGGAGTGGCAGGCCCCCAGCCCGCCCATCTACCAGGACTGGGTCCTGGTCCTCGAACGGCTCGATCAGTGATAGGCTGCACCCGATTGGTACCGGAAGACCCCGAAAGGGCCCCGGGTCGGGTGTCATTTATCCAGCCTCATTTGCCGATGTTTACTATTAGGGGCTAAGCCTTGCATATCGAAAACCTAGACACATTGGACTACTCCATGAAGGCGTACGAGGCGAACTCCAGGGAGTTGAGTTTCCGGGCCGAGTCGAAGGCGGAGGCCCGTAGGTGGCAGAGAAGGCTCAGGGCCAAGCTGGTGGAGCTACTCGGAGGATTTCCGGAGGAAAGGGTACCTCTAAAGGCCCGCACTGTTGAAGCTAAGGACCTGGGTTCCTACACCCGGGAGACCATCGTCTTCAAGAGCAGGGCGGACATGGCGATTTACGGTTACTACCTTCTCCCAAAACCGAAGCCGGAAACGCCGATCCCGGCGGTGATATGCTTTCCCGGACACGGAAGGGGAGTTGACGAAATAGTGGGCATCCAGGAGGACGGCTCACTCAGGGATGAGTACGGCGGCTATCAGTACGATTTCGCCCTCCAGTGTGTCCACCGCGGCTACGCTACCCTGGCCGTCGAGCAGTTCGGCTTCGGCCACAGGCGAGACGAGAGGGCCAGGGACGCCGGTCCCGGCAATACATCCTGCCAGCCCTCGTCCGGAGCCGCCCTCCTTCTGGGACAGACCATGATCGGGTGGAGGGTCTACGACGGCATCAGGGCCATAGACTACCTCGAAACGAGGGATGAGGTGGATGCCAATCGCATAGCTGACATGGGAATATCAGGCGGCGGTACAACCGCCTTCTACCTATCCGCGGTGGATGAACGTGTGGCTGTGTCGATCATAAGCGGCTACTTCAATACCTACAGGGATAGCATCATGAGCGTTTCCCACTGCATCGACAACTATATCCCGGGTATCCTCAGGTACGCCGAGATGTACGACATCGCGGGGCTGATCGCCCCTAGGCCGCTCTTCGCGGAGAGCGGAGACGAGGATGGGATCTTCCCCCATGAGGCCACCGAATATGCGGTGGAGAGGGCCAGATCGATATACGAGATCCTCGGTCACCCCGAAAGGATCGGTCTCCAGGTCTTCAAGGGAAAACACAGCTTTCACGGGCGGGGGGCATTCGAGTTCCTGGAGAGGTGGCTCTGATTTGCCGCGAGGGCAACAGGGATGAACCAAGCTGCCCGTATGCCGAGGGAGAATCAGGTTGAGTCTGTTCGAATCCATCATCATCGCGTTTGGAGTGGCAATGGACGCCTTTGCGGTTTCGATAGCCAGCGGAACGGCCCGTACCGAAACTGACCTGCGCGATGACTTCAGGATCGCATCCTTCCTGGCGGGGTTTCAGGCCGCGATGCCGGTCCTGGGTTGGCTGGGTGGCCTTGGCCTCGGGCTTCTCATAAAGGGCGTTGATCACTGGATAGCCTTCGCTCTGCTTGGTGCGATCGGGGCAAGGATGATATACGAGTCTGCCACGGGCAAGCGGAGCCACGCGAATACGCTCAGTACCAGAACCCTGATAGGATTGTCCTTCGCAACCAGCATCGATGCACTCATAGTCGGTGTAACCCTGCCATTGATGGATATCTCAGCCCCGCTCACGGTTTTCGCCATCGGGGCCATCACCTTCACGCTGTGTACGGGTGGGCTTCACCTGGGAAGGCGCTTTGGGGGCATTCTCGGGGATGTCGCGGATCTTATCGGCGGCACTATCCTGATCGCAATTGGTACCAGAATCCTGCTCATCCACCTCGGGGCCTAGCATCCACAGTGTTCATCAGTAGAAGAAGAGATCCCTTTTCCCCAGGTGGTCAAACTGATTGATGTAATGGACTCTTCCCCTTCCCTCCTGGTACGAAACCAGTGTGAAGCAGCAGTTGTGATGATAGAACCTCGAACGTTCGAGGGTGGGTGGACAATCGACCCACACGGACACCAGTGCATCGATCGACCCGCCGTGGGCAACAACGGCTATCCTCTCGTGTTTGCCATCGAGTGACTTGAACTCGTCGACGGCGGGCTTGACCCTTCGGTACACGTCTTCCCAGGACTCCCCGTGATCCGGCCACCACACCTCCGGCATATCATCCGGTATGATGAAGCTCGGGAACTTGCTCGCAATATCACTTCGGGTTGCCCGGTCCCCGGGGCCCGATTTCTCATGTATCCAGTGCCTCAGCTCCACCGGCAGGCCGATCTTGCGGGAGATGTTGAGCGCGGTCTGCATCGCCCTCGGATACGGGCTGGAGAACAACCGCTCGATCCCCTGACCCACCAGTGCCTCGCCGGCCAGCTTCGCCTGCTTCACCCCGAGTTCGGTAAGTGTGCCCTCCTCGGGGCAAGCTTGTTCGGCTCCAGCCTCGCCGTGTCTGATGAAGAGTACGTGCATCCATCTCACCTGAAATATCCGTAATGCTGATTCTGAGGGACGCCATCGGCGACGCTCTTAAGTTTGTCCCACACGCCCTCTCCGGCCGAGTCAAAGCAGGTCGCCTTGAGGCGCATATCCACGCTTACTCACCCACGAGGTGAGCCTTGAGGTTAGTTCATCGACCAGATCCTCGCTCTCCTCGGCCATGTTTCGTTCCTCCCCCGGATCTTGCTGGAGGTCGTACAGCTCAATCCAATGGCCATCCTCGTTGATTGCCACATCCTCCAACCTCCGGAATCGATCGGCCACCAGGTTCTTCTCGCCCTCCGGCATCGGGAGGCGGTACGTGAGGATCAGCTTGTGTTCGTCCGTTCTAACCGACCAGTGTTCGTACCAGTACATGCTCTCGTGAAGGGTATGAGAGAATACCTCCCTCCGTGGGGATCCTCGACCCTCGGCCAGGTCAAGGAGGCTCTCGCCAGACACCCCTAGCGGTGTGTCGATGGAACAGAGGTCGAGTACGGTGGGCAAGATATCCCTCGTCGCGACCAGACCGGAACATCTGGTATTCCCCTCAAGCTCCCCCGGCAGCCTCATCAGCAAGGGTGTGGACACTATCTCGTCATAGAGATTCAGCTTCTTCTCAAGAAAACCGTGCTCCTTGAACTCGGATCCGTGATCAGATGTGGCAACGACCAATGTCTTCTCCGAGAGACCGAGATCATCGAGCTTGTCGAGAATCTGCCCAAAGTAGTGGTCCACATATGAAATCTCGCCCTCATACCGGCTATGATAGCTGGTCCCCCACTTTGATCCGAAGGGCTCGCTGGCGGCGAAGTGCTCGTGGGTATCGTTGGTGTGGATGTACATCAGGAAGGGCTTATCCCGCAGGAGTTCCATATAGGCATTGACGTGGGGAACCACGTTCTCCATCATGTTGTTGTAGTGGAAGACGTTGGTGAATGAGTTCATACCCCTCTGAAACCCGTAACGCCAATCGCCGCCGTAGTGGTTCTGGTTGCAGAAGGCCAGTGTAACGTATCCCGCGTCCTGGAATATCTCCCCTATGGTCGGGATGTCCTCCGGGATGGGCTGCTCTCTCTGAAGATATACGACGCCGTGCTCGATCGGATGGACTCCGGTTATCATCGTGACATGCTGGGGCAGTGTCCATCCACAGTTCGCGATTGAATCCTCAAACATGACGCCCTCGTCTGCGAGCTTGTCCAGGTTTGGGGAGATCTCCTTCTCGTAGCCATAGCACCCAAGGTGATCGCGCCTCAGGGTGTCGAAGGAAATTAGAATCACGTTGAACGGCCCTCTCGCACTCGAGCTCACCTCAACCACCTCAATCAGTCGATACGACCTCTATCGCGCAGGCGCGCGCGCCTGAGTGCATCGGAAGTGACTTCCCAACGAACTTGACCTCGATGATACCATCCTCGCTTTCGACCTCTGATCTCTTTTCAACCGCGACATCGTGACCCACCTCGTCGAAGATGTTGTAGTTCTCGAGCACCCTCCTCTCGTTGATGTACACGTCTTCGGGCTCCGCATCTTCCGATTCCCAGAAGATCTCCGCCAGCAGTATGCCAACCTGGTATGTCCCCGGATCCATGTCGAACCGGTACCTGAAGCTCTCGCCGACTCGGATGGTCTGGAAAAGCCGAACGTCCTCCGTCCCCTCTATATGGTCCGATGTGGTCAGGATATCGGTCGATGCCATGTCCAGGCATCCCCACAGGCCCCCCATGTAAGCCCGATCCGCCTCCCATACGTCCTTCTCGGCCGAGAGGTATCGGCCTCCCCCTAGATTTATCCTTACTGAAACCAAATCAAGATCCCTCCTCGGCGCTGATCGGCAGACGGCCGCACTCCATCACTGCCCTGGTGATCGCCTCCAGCCCCCTGTCCCGATGATCTGGCGGCACGGTCTCCGTTATCCCGAGCGTGATTCCCCTCCCGGGGCTCGCCTCCCTGAGCAGTCCGGCTATGAAGTCCTGTATCCCGTCGGGCTTCCGGTAGAATACCACCTCCGGGATATTCACCCAGATCGCCAGCTCCTCCCCCCAGCACTGCCTCGCCTCGGCTATGCTGAGATCCCCCATCGGTGGCGGGGTGAATGCCTGGATCACATCGAGGCCGGTGTCAACCATCTGGTCCTTGAGGATCCTGAGCCGCCCATCCATATGGGACTGTGCTATCTTGCCCCCGGAATGAAGTATCGAGGCATACTCCTGATAGTAAGGTACACAGTACTCTTTGAATAACCCGGGGTTGACCAGAACGCCATCTATATTGTCACCGAGATTGACGATCCTAGCCGGTGACTTCGAGACTATCTTCACGACTTCCCGCATCTTCTCGTCCATGGCGTCCAGGAGATCCCTGACCATCTCCTTCCGCCTCCTCTCCTCGATCACGAACCTCTTGAAACCCATATAATTGACTATGAGCTGCATTACCGGCGTGTACCCGGTCCCAACCTGAAGAACCCCATGATCGGCGACCTTCTCCGCCATCTCCTCGACGCCGTTGTACTTCGGCTCAGCGACCTCGTCCTCTATCATGTACTTGACCACGCGGTAGTCATCTGGCCCCTTTATCATCCTCTCCACGATCCACGAGTCGCCCCTCTCTCCCCCCTCCGTTGGGAGGTTGATCCTCCTCTTCTCGGAAACCGACCCCACGGGAGTGGTGTGTGTCGTGATCCTGTAGTCGCCGATGGTCCTCGATTCCGTTTCCACATTGGGCCTCGACCTACCCACTACGGATGTCGGATACGATCGCCCCATACCAAGCTTCAGCAACCGTTCCAGCACCTCAGGGTCACGAGGAGTGTGGCCCTTCTTGGGAATCCAAGGGACGTAGTCAGGCTCGCCCCATGTCAGGGCCTCGATCACCCTGTCGCGCATTATCATCATGGATCGCTCCCTCAGAACAGCGTTCGTCATCAATCTTAAATGATTGCGCCCGAAACGCCCGAGTATACCTCTCTCACGCTCCACACAGTCTGAGGACCTTCTCCTTCCGCCTCTGTGCTGGTGGACATTTATTTACGAGCGAAAAAAGGCAGTTGTATGCGAACGATTGCGCACCCGTTGACGGAGAAGGAAATGCCCGAGATGCTGACTGGGGTCATAACCCCGATGCTCACGGCCCTCAACGAGGACCTCACGCTGGACGAGGATGGCAACAGATCCCTCATCGAATGGTACAAGAGGACGGGTGCGGTCACGACGATATTCGTGAGATCCGGCACCGGACAGATGTTCACCTACTCCTACGAGGAGGTTGAGACCATGATCGACCTGGTCCTCGAGGAGGCGAAGGATGATCTTTACGTGATGCCCGGGACATCGGGGACTTTTCCATCAGGGGTGAGGGAGAAGAGGCCGAACGAGTCCAAATACATCCAGGAATCCATCGAACTCACCCGCTACGCGGAGAAACGGGGCGCCGATGGCGTGGTCGTGCTCCCCCTGGGCCTCTCACCGTGCCGGAACATGGCGGACAAGATCCTTGACTTCTACAGGAAGGTCGATGATGCGGCGAACATCCCGATAGTCATCTACCAACCGCCTGGTGTCAGACCCCCGTTCTCGATGACCCCGCCGCTGCTTCACCGTCTGGCTGAACTCGAGAACCTAAAGGGCATGAAGTTCTCCACCTCGGACATGAAGGATTTCGGCGCCCTGTGTGGAGCGGTGATCGATCAGGATTTCACGATGATCTCGGGACACGAAGGGGCATTTCTATCGTCCCTGGTTCTCGGGGCGGGGGCCTGCATCGGGGGAGGATGCAATACCCATCCGGAGGTCATAAGGGAGATCTTCGACGGGTTTATGGAAGGCGACATGATGAGAGCGATGAGGGCCCAGTTCAAAGCTATAGTGCTGTTGTCCGTTCGCTTCGGGGCCAGCCAGTACGCCGATGTCGCTCTGAATTCATCCAAGATGTACCTGGCCCGGAAGGGGGTCAAGGTCAAGCCCTTCAACAGGGGGAAGAGCCCGATCAGTCAGGATAAGATCGATGAAATCGAGAGGGCCATAGATAGTGCCGTCTCATCGGTTGAGCCCTAGTGACTCCTGAATCCCTCTTCGTATCCCTTCTCATACATGGCGATTACGTTCTCGGGAGCGGTGTTCGCCTGGATGTTGTGACAGGGGGCCAGGATATAGCCTCCACCCTTGCCTAATATCCTGATATTGTCAACTACCTCCCTCTTTACATCCTCGATCGAACCGAAGGGCAGGGTTCGTTGGTTGTCCATGGCCCCGTGAAAGATGAGGTCATCGCCGAAATCCCTCTTCAGGCCCTCTCTCTCCATCCCTCTGCAACGCCACTGAATTGGGTTGAGTACGTCTATGCCCGCCTCGATCATATCGGGCAGGATCTCTCGAACCGCCCCATCGCTGTGGTGGAAGACGAAGGCACCCTCCTCGTGGGCCAGATCGATCATCATCTTCATCCTTGGTATGAGGAACTCCTTGATCTGACCGGGGGGCATGAGCAGGCCGGTCTGGGTCCCCAGGTCCTCGGCCACGTAGGTGATCATGACCTTTCCCGGGATCCTCTCGTATATCCTCCTGGTATTCTCGTACGCCAGATGGAAGAGTATGTCCAGGCAGTAGTGGACCATCTCGGGGTTCTTGACCAGATCGACATAGGCCTGCCACTGCCCACGCAGGCTCTTGTACGTGAGGAACGGCTCCGATCCGCCACCGCGGATGGGGTAGTCCTCCTTCCCCTTTATCTGGCCCGGCACCCTGCTGTAGTCCCACCAGTCGGGATCCGGCCACTCGTAGTTGTCCTTGATATCCTTCAGGCTTTCATACTGGGCCAGCGGATTGTAGACAACCTCCCTGTAGGTCCCGGTCTCGTATTCCACGTCCCTGAACCTGCACCCGAAGATGTCCTCGTTCTCCGGGGTCTCGGGTCCCCTGTATCTGCCTGACACGCCCTGGACCCGATCGATATGGAGTATGGAGTACGCCTCCTCCAGGTTCTTGCACCCCAGGTACTCGACCAGATTCTCGTTTGCCTCCGGCGTCGCCCAGTAATCCATTGGGATGCGATCCGGCCTCCCGCGTTCGAGAACTGCGAGCCAGCGTTCCCTGGGGCTCATCGTCTCCTCTTTCAAATTCCTTCCTCTCCGGTTCCACTGAGCGGTTTCATGTCCGGACCCCAGGGCTCGATCAGCTTCACCCTTCCCTCCATACATCCCAACATATCGGGTATATCGAACCTGTTGAGTATTCCACGGGGGAAGTTTGCCGCTGGCCAGCCGACCACCGGGACCTGGGCCCACTCCTCGAAGGAGCCTGGGCAGTTCTTCAGGGTGACGTGATCAGTGAGATCGTGAACCAGACCGGCAAAGAGCGCGATTATCGATCCCTGACCCCGTCCATAGAGATCGATCGCCTCGGCACCCCTCTCTCCCAACAGATCCATCGTGGAGAGGACATCATACACCCTTCTCCCGAGATAGCTCTGTCCCATCATGATCCCGAAGCCGTGGTACATGTAGTCCAAGCCGTATGGATGGAAGTATCCCTCGTTTCCCCCCTCCGGCATGGACTCGCCCATCCCTCTGACATCAAGGGCGTAGAGGGGATCACCGACAAATCCGCACTCGCCGTTCTCGATATCCTGCTCCGAAGATATATTGGGTATGTACAGGCTGACTCTCTGTTGTGCCTCCAGCCGTGCGACCCTCTCGTCGGCTTCGACCTCTCTTCGAAGTATGGCCCTTACACCATCCTCGGTCTCCAGGGCATACCTGCCGAAGCGGGAGTCTCCCGATGTTATCGGACGCAGGACACGGTAGCGGGGCAGAGGCCTCTCACCCTTCAATCCCAGGACCGCCATCGCCTCCTTCACCAGCGACTTGGAGACGAGCTTGGCCCGCGATTCCCTCCTCTTTCGGGACATCTCGGCCAGGTACGCGTATACAGGCCTCGACCCGGCGGCGATCGTGTTCCCGGTCTCGGTCACGAGCAGTGCCTCATCGTCGAGTTTCTCCGTATCACCCATATCGACGAACGGGACCCCGGCCTGCTTTGCGAAGAACCTCACCATCGCCCTCTGGTTCTCCTCGAAATACCCGTGGCCATGGGGGCCGATGAAGAGGTCAACATTCTCAGGCGCCCCGAGCAGGTCATAGAACCTCTTGAGATCTCCGTATGCCTTTTCCAGGCCACGCCTGTCGAAGTAGTCGTAGTTCTGTCCCAGCAGGATCGCCGGTTTCGGCGCCCTGGCTATCATGAGATCTATCATCTCAAGCCCCTCGCCGAGTAATCCTGGTGGATACTGTTCCGCATCCTGCGGGAGCTCATTTTCTAGGTTGTTGAGGAAGGTGGTGATGAAACAGCTGGGTGCAGCCATTGTGAATCGCTCGTCCACGGCCCAAAGCCACTCACTCAGCGTGCCTCCTCCCGAGTTCCCGGTCACGCCGACCCTTGTCGAATCCACCTCCGGGCGGCTTAACAGGTAATCCAGAGCCCGCACACCATCCCAGGCCCGCCACATCCCGAAGAACTCGCCCATCAGTTCCATCTGCTTGCCCATCATGTTGTGGGCGTAGGTGCTGCTCCCGACAAGGTCCCGGTTCTCGATCCCGTGGTACTGATCTCGTTCGCCCTGATTGAAAGGATCGTATATTAGAACCACGAAACCGGATCTGGCGAGTCTCTGGCAGAACGCCTGGTAGAGCTCGGCCGCCTTGCCGTTGCTCGAATGGCCGCAGGGTGCCACCACGCCTGGGGCCTCCCCATCGAGGCTCTCTGGAAGATACAGGTTCCCAGTCACCAAGCACTCGGGCCTGCTTTCGAAGAGGACCCTCTCTATGCGGTGATTGGGCCTCTCGATGACCCCCACAACCTCGGCGTTCAGGGGGGTCTTCTCGGGCACGGGGGAGAAGGCTCGGCCGATTGTCTCCAAGACCCTCTCCTGGTATCTGCGGGCCTCCCTTTCGGTGTGGATATTCTGAAGTTCTTGATCCCTTTCGGAGCTGGATTTCCGAAGCTTGTCCACGTAGAAATCATGAACCATATGCTGGTAGCCATTCTTCATACAGCCCACATTCAACTTCTGCAGGGCTCAGACTAAAACTGTTCCGTTCTCAATCGGGCGCTCGATATAGGCCAAGGACAGCAAGCTAACCTCTGGAAGGGAGATTGGTCCCCCGGCATAGATCTGAGAAAAGCTCTGGATCCTAGCTGGATTTGCTCGGTTCGAACTCCACCATCAATCGGCCCTTTGAGTCCTCGCGCGCGACCTTCCAGTTCTCACCCATGTCGGGAGGATACATGGCAATGTCGGCCATAATCTGGTTCAAGTTGCCGACCAACCACTGCATCCCGTTCTCCTCTCCGTTGTCCTTCTTGCCTCTGCTCGAAGATTTTCGACTCCTCTTTGCCATTTGAACCGCCTATTTCGGATCCAGTCAGGATTCTTCTCTTAAAGATTGATAACAGCGGACATATCGGGCAGCTGAGGATTTCGCGAATACGAAGGGTATTCCATGAGCAGCGAGCCGCTTCGGGTTTGCGAATGACTTATCAGGGAGTCCGCGTCCCTGTTCTGTGAGCGAAGATGTTCGAGAAGAAATTCGATGTGGTGATCATCGGGTCCGGGTCCGGCATGAACGTGGGTGCCAGGGCGATAAGCCACGGGTTGAAGGTGGCCGTTGTCGAACACGGATTGTGGGGCGGGCTCTGTCTCAACAGGGGATGCATACCCTCAAAGATGCTCATATTCCCGGCAGACGTGGTTCGGATGGCCCAGGGAGGCGAGAAACTCGGCGTAACAGCTTCGATAGAGTCCGTGGATTTCAAGTCGATCATGGAGAGGACCCGTCGCCACGTCAGGGAGGAGAGGGAGCCGCTCGAGAGATCGGCCCAGAATCACCCGAAGCTCACCTGGTACAAGGAGACGGGCGAGTTCGTCGGGGACCACACCCTCAAGGTCGGCGACGACAAGATCAAGGGCAAGATGATATTCATAGCGTCGGGGACCAGGCCCCTGGTGCCCAAGATAGACGGCATTGAGGATGTCGAGTACCTGACAAATGACACCGTGTTCGGCCTCGACGAGAAGCCCGAGCGACTTCTGGTCATTGGCGGGGGCTACGTTGGGTGCGAGTTCGCCCACTTCTTCTCGTCCGTCGGTTGTGAAGTGTCTGTACTCGAGCAGGCTGAAAGGCTGATGATGGCTGAGGAGCCCGAGATATCGCGGCTTCTCTTCGAGGAGATGATCAACCAGATGCAGGTTCTCACAAGACACCGCGTCGAGAGGGTTGAGCAAGACGGGGACAAGAAGAGGGTCATAGCCAAAAACCTCGAGAGCGACGAGCAGATCGAGATCGAGGGCGACCAGATTCTGGTTGCCGCAGGAAGGATCTCCAATGCCGACCTCCTTCACCCCGAGGAGACCAACGTCGAGACCGACGATCGCGGTTATATAAAGGTGAACGAGTACCTCGAGACCACGAAGGATAATATCTGGGCCTTTGGGGACGCCATCGGCAAACACATGTACAGGCATGCGGCCAACTACGAGGCCGAGATCGCATGGAACAACGCCCACACAACCCTTCACGACGACGGGGGACACGGGGGCGGGAAGGTGAAGGTTGACTGGTCGGCCGTGCCTCATGCGGTCTACAGCCATCCACAGATAGGCTCCGTTGGAATGACCGAGAAACAGGCGAGGGAGAACGGGTACGACATAATGGTCGGAACCTGGGACTACTCCGATACCGCAAAGGGAAGCGCGATGGGCGAACCCCCGGGCTTCGTCAAGGCCATAGTCGAGAGGGACTCCATGAAGATCCTGGGATGTCACATCATCGGCTACTGTGCCCCGGTTATGGTCCAGGAGGTGGTGAACGTGATGAACTGCGAAGGGGGGACGGCGATGACCCTTCTGAACTCCATGCACATCCATCCCGCCCTGACGGAGATAGTCCAGAACGCCTTCGGGAGCATTGAGTGAGCCCACGGGAGATAGACATTTCATCTTGCACCGTTTCGAGTTCTCATGCCTCGACTTGTGATGCTGATTGCATCGCTCCTCTGCCTGTTCGCAGTCACCTCTTCCTGCAGCGGGCAGATCCCGTTCGTCAGGGCGATCTACGGTCCTTGGAACTCCTCCCAGCTGGCGCAGGTGGGCATCGAGGCCCGCTATCGCCAGGGTGACTGGGAGTGGGGAGTGGAATGGATTCGGGACACATACAGCCGGGAGAGCCTCGAGGCCGCAGCCGACGGCATAGTATACATCGCCGGTCAGTACTATGACTCGGCGAACGTCGATTTCGAATACGTGCGGGCGATGAACAGGTACGGAGATGAGGAGCCACGCACGACATCGCCCCTGGACGAGAGCTACTGGTCCAAACACATCGAAGAGGGCTTCCTCTTCATTGCCAACCTGTCCCTTCACTACCCGATCTGGGGAATCGTAATCGATATGGAGCCCTACCGGTCGACCTCCAAGTGGCCAACCGGTTCCTACACATATGATACGAACTCCTTCTACGGCTTCGCCAACGAGACCGGCATGGAGTTCCCGGAAATGATACCGAGGGAGAGATATCCATACCTCTTCCAGAGAGGTCTAATCGAGGAATACGAGGAGTGGCAGGCGATGAAGGTACGGAACATCACCGACAGAATCGAGCGGAAGGTGCACTCGGTCAACCCGAAACTATCCTTGGGGATGCTCTGGCATCAGGACTCATGGCTCATATGGAGCGTCCTCGATGGTTTCAACTCCTCCTTTGCCCCTATAACCTCCTGGACCGAGGAGACCTATCCAGGGTACCACCGAGGCTACATGATGGAGATGAATGACATATGGACTGATCACGGCCTTAACGGAGTTCTCGTTCCCGGTTTCTATACCACCTGGGTCCCTCCCTTTGATATGATTGTGAACATGGAGGAGGGTCTAAGGTGGGACGGCGTTCTCTGGATCTATCAGCACGGGGACCCCTACAAGCTGGCCGACGAGGAGAGCTACGCCGAGGCCTATCGAGTTCTGGACCGCCACATCCTCTTCAACGGGTCCGAGCCCGATCCGTTGCCGATCTTCGACGTTTATCCCGGCGCCGAGGCAAGGCCGTACCGAGGCCCGGACGGCGTTTCGATCCTGCTTCCCTACGACCTGAGATTCACCCTGGACGGCGAACTGGATATCATCACCGATCGCACCGAGATAGGATACATCGGGAGGAATCTCACGACTAAGAGCCTCAAGCACCCATACGTAGATCCCAAAGACCTGCCTTGTATTCTCTTCGGCCTCGACGAAGGCGATATCATCAGAACTCACTGTCACTCCATGATCAAGGAGATGAAGGGCCTGTTTGAGATCGACAGCCGATTGAGCCTTGGAGGTTTGAACAGCAAACGCGAGTCGCTTGAGATCGCGGAATCCCGGATCGAATCCGGGAAATACGAGGAGGCCTGGCCCGATCTGGTGAGACTGAGGGAAACGGCGTATCAGAGGTTGATGGATATTGTCTGGCCCCTCTACATGGAGGGGAAGCTATCTCCAAGGAATAGCACGATACCTCTATCGGCGATGAACTCCATATTCTCGGCCCACAGGGAGTTCTCGGAGGGGGACCTAGTGGGAGGACGGCAGTACCTATGGAAGGGTTTCGACGAGTGGGAGATGGCCGTGAGCGAGGCCACTCCAGTGGTGATGGTTATCCTGCTGGTCCTGGTAGAACTCGTGATAGAGGGCCTAAATCGACGTCTGTCGCAGCCCGCTCGATCCAGCTGAGGCTCCATAGTCCCGGCTCAGTAATACGGTGAAACCTGACACCCGAGGGAAACAGACAACAACACATTTTTGTCCTCTACCTGACGCTATCCGTGGCCTAGTTGAAAGAGAGCATACCCTTCCCGACCAAGAATGTTGAGGAATGGATAGACTTCCAGAGGAGACAGCAATCCAGACGGATCGTGTCGCCCGAAGAGGTAGACGACATGATCCAGGCCTTTGACATCGATGACTACCGCCAGCACATAGATGAGGCCAGGCGAAGGCTCGAGGCGAGCCAGCGATTCGAAGACCCGGATTCCGTGCCTATCAAGATCAGCGTTTCCGGGAGCTACTTCTGCAAGCTCAATGACGGAGAATACAGATCCGATGCGAATCTTCGGGACTACTACTCGAATATGGACCTCGATTTCCAGGTCCAGCTCAAGGGGCATAGATGGTCCTTCGAGGAGCTGAGGGACGATAGGACGGGCTGCGGACTTAGAGCCGAGCTTGGCCCGGTTGGCGAAGGGGTCCTATTCGGCTTCAAGATCATTCACCCTGATGACACCTCCCCCTGGATCGTCCGAGAGTTGGAGACCAAGGAGGATATTCAGGAATTCATCAGGACCGAGATACCGCACCCCGAGGATCACCCGGGATTGAAGTTCGTGAGAGAGCTGGATGAACAGGTCAAGGAAAGGGTGGAGTCCGCCGGGGGAGACCTATCGGCGGGGACGGGAATCGGAATTCATCCTCCTCTCTCGGCCTCGTGCGCGCTCATGGAGCCGACAAAAGTGGTTAAGCTCATGTACCGTGATCCGGAGCTGGTGCACAGTTTCTTCGAGAAGCTGGCACGGGAGAAGATCAGGCTCCACGAGTATGAGGACGAGATCGCCGGCAGAAGGAGGGAGAGTTTCGGCTTGGCGGATGACCACATGCTGATGCTGAGTCCCGACCAATACAGGGAATTCGAGATGCCCTACGTCACCAGGATGTACGACAGGTTCGGGCCCAAGGGAAGGCGCCTCCACGGGGACGGCCCAAACGACCACCTCTTCGAGCTACTCGCCGATGAGGTTAAGCTGACGGATATGGACATCGGGGGGTTCAGCTCCCTGAGGAGGGCTGTGGAAGGCCTCAAGGGCAAGGTCAACTTCTCGGGGGGACTGAACTGCAAGGACTTCTACACAGGCACCTCCTTCGACCACGTCAGGTCCAGGCTGGATCAATGCATCAGCCTGGCCGGCATGGGGGCCGGATACCAGATAGCTATCGGAGGGGAAACCTACGTGGGAGTTGATCCCGTGTTGCTGCGCAGGGCCGTGGCTTACGTGAGAGAGGCGGGAAAGCTGCCTCGAGGATGAGAACTCAAAGGGTCCTGGTGGACGATACCTCTCTGTATAGCTTCCTCTTGATCATGAGTGTCCAGACGGCGAAGCCAGATATCAGGCATACCGCGGTTATCGTGAGCCACTCTACGATGTAAACCCAGAGAAGCGCCCGATCCTTCAGCCCGGCGGCATCCGCTTCAAGGAGCTTGAGATCCTCCTCCGCCCTCTTCATCTCGTCGTAGGCGAAGTCGAACTCCCTGTCCAGATAGAGGCCCCTGGCCTCATCCCTGATCTCCTGTATCCGGTCCAGCTGCCTGTAAAGGGAGGCGGGGTTTGCGCCGAATCTCTCTGCGAAGTCGAGAAGGCCCGTCAGGAGCGACTTCTCGATGTTGAACTGGAAGGAGAGCCTGCGGAAGTCGTGAACCTTGTATGGGTCATCGGGGAGTTCCCACCCTGTGGAGAACCAGATGACATTCGCCGTGATATCAACGGTGAAGTGGTTGCTCACGCTTGATCCCAGAGCGTTCCAGAATGCATGAACCGGTTGATCCCGGAATGTGAAGGTGATGGAGTTGTTCCACCGCCAGTAGAATATGTGGGCTATCTGACCAGGAACGGGGCTACCCATCCCCTCGTTGTTCTTTGTATATGACAGGATCACCGAACCGGGCTTGGGTATGGTGTTGAGGCCAGCCAGGTTCTTGAAGGTCGCCTCAAGCTGCTGCTTGTACGGCTTCATGATCGGGGGCAGGCTCTCGTCGTCCCTTATCACCAGAGGTCCCGGTGCGCCCTCCTGGGTATCCTCGTTCGCCACCACCGCATCGGCATCGTTCGGGAACGCATCTGAGACGATGCTCTCCGCCCAGGGTATATTGAACCAGCTGTGGGTGCTCATCACGCTTCTGGTGTTCACCGCGCCCCTCTGATAACCCGAGAGCGCGTCGTATATCCACCTTTCCTGAGTGCCGCTGAGGAAGGTCATATCCGTCTGTGCCAGGTAGTAGAAATCGAAGGAGTTGAGGTCCCGGAAGTTCCTCGGGAAGTAGATGCGCATGAATCTCATTATATCCTCGTTGGTAACCTCCCCATAGACCCGGGTTGGAACGATTGAATATTCGATTGACGGCTCGGCCCTGAACCAGTTGGATAGCGTTTGGACGGCATTTGCCTTGCTCAGGGCCAGGACCTGTATCGTAGCCTCCTCGGTCTGCCCAGTGGCCGGGCAGGCAAGCATAATGACGGATATGAGCAGAAACAGAACCTTTCCCCGCAGCTTAACACCCGTTCTCAGATTGGGATGTTTCGATAAAAATCCTATCGGGTTTCCCGTAAGCTCCGTGCTTCAGTCACAGGGAAGGCGGGCAGATGCCCAGCTTAAAAAAACCCGATACGTATCCCACGTATCTCTCATTGTTCTCATTGGTGAATACTTTTCCCGCCGCTTCAAGCAATGAGATCCGGTGACCCACATGGATAACGGAGAGTTCGTCCAGATGATGGAGAATTCGAAGGTCAAGAACGTCATGTGCATGTTCAGCGACCTCCGGGGCATTCTCCAGAGCTTCACGATCCCGGTAAAGGAGATACTCGAAGGCGACGCGATGGACGGCGTCGGATTCGACGGTTCCTCGATCCGAGGCTTCAAGTCGATCGAGTCGAGCGACATGGTCTGGGTTCCGGATATATCGAGCACAAGGGTGGTTCCATGGATAGAGGACCCCTTCCAGAGATCGGCGATCATCTTCGGCAATGTACATGAGGCATTCGGCGAGAGGGGCGGAGGCCTCCGCTCCGAGGTCGACCCCAGGGGTTATGTCGGAGCGAAGGCGGTGGAGATGGCGGAGTCGATGGGCTATACCGCCGTATTCGGTCCGGAGATCGAGTTCTTCGTATTCGAGAGCATCGACCCAACCCATCTCTCCTACGACCTCTGGGTATCGCCCAACGGTGGGAAGGGGGACTCCTGGGGGCCCCCCAGGGTTGTGCCCCAGTCACCCGAGATCAGGCCGGGCAGGGTTCCGCTCCGGCCCAAGGAGGCATACTTTCGGGCACCCCCGGAGGATACTACAAATGACTTCAGGAACGAGCTGGCTTCACAGCTGGAGTGCATGGATGTCAATATAGAGTACCACCACCACGAGGTCGCCACCGCGGGCCAGGTGGAGCTGAACTACAAGGCCAAGACGCTGGTGGAGTGCGGCGATGCCTTCTACGTGTACAAGTTTGCGGCAAAAAACATAGCCGAGAAGTACGGCTGGGTGTCGACCTTCATGCCCAAACCCGTCTATCTTGACAATGCCAGCGGCATGCACACCCATCAGAGCCTCTGGAGGGGGGAGCCATTCAAGGGCGAAAACGTCTTCTACGACCCGGATGAGGATTACAATCTCAGCCAGACCGCCAGATACTATATAGGGGGCCTGATCGAGCACTCCAAGGCCTTGACCGCCCTCTGTTGCCCGACCGTTAACAGCTACAAGAGACTGGTCCCGGGATTCGAGGCGCCCATAAACATCAGCTGGAGCCCGAGGAACCGGAGTGCCCTGATCAGGGTCCCCCTCTACTTCAGCAGCCCGGGGGCGATACGCTGCGAGTACAGGGCCGCGGACCCAACATGTAATCCGTACATCGCCTTTGCAGCTATGCTGGCGGCCGGCCTGGACGGGGTCAAAAAGAAGATCGAGCCCGGCGATCCTCTCCGGAAGGACATGTACGAGCTCACGTCCGAGGAGAAGAAGCAGCACGGGGTGGGAGAGCTACCAACAACGCTCAGGGACGCCATAGATCACCTGAGCACGGACGAGGTGCTTCTCGATCTTCTCGGCGATCACATATTCGAGCAGTTCGTCGGCCTGAAGATAGACGAGTGGAATCAGTACTGCCTTTACGTTACCCCTTGGGAGATAATGAAGTATATGGACTACTGAGGTGAGAAAGATGGGTGTACACAGAGTGACGAGTGAGGCCGCGAAGGCCTATGTCAAGAGGGAGAAGGTCCTGGGGAATGCGATCTCGCTCCTTGGAAGGGCCAGCACGATAGTTGACGAGCTGGACGATGATATCCTCCAGGAGTGCGGTGACCTGGCCGCAGACCTGCTTCCACATGCGCCGGGATACGCCGGCAAGCTGATGCTGGTTATCGCCAGGCTGTTCTGGTCGGTGGCGGGGCTACCTCACAAGGACGGACGCGCCACGAGTCTCGACGAGGTCGAGACGAGGCTGAAGAAGCTCGAAACCAGCCTACCGGGTCCTGAAGAATGAGCAGAGACGTTGTCCAGTACATCGAGAGATACGACCCAGGCCTCTTCCCCGAGGATCTCCGAGAGGCCTATGGGATAGATCCCGGAACTGTGGCAAACCTGGCCTCCAATGAGTTGCCGTTTCCCCCGCCCCCCGAGGTCCAGAAGGCCATCGCCGACTCGGCGCAGGGGATAAACAGATACCCCGATCCTAGCTACCGGAGCCTGACGGAGTCGCTGTCCGACCACCTGGGGATCGCCGAGGATCACATAGCCGTGGCGGGCGGCTGCACCGAGGTCCTGGACTGCGTCTGCAAGGTATTCCTGGAGCCTTTCGACCAGGTCACGATACCGATACCCTCGTACAGCCTCTACATACTCATGTCCATGCTCAGGGAGGCGAGGATAAGTCTCCTTGATACGGATAGGGAGGGCTTCAGGTTGAAGGGATCCGCCGTTCTGCCCCGAGCCCTTGAATCCCGGGTCGTCTTCCTATGCTCCCCAAACAACCCGACCGGCCAGGCCATCGATCGAGGTGAGCTGACGGTGATCCTGGAGGCGGGGGAAGGGGCCGTGGTCGTTGATGAGGCCTATGCCGAGTTCACATCCTCCTCAGCACTGGATCTGATCGATGACTTCCCCAACCTGTTGGTAGCCAGGTCGATGTCAAAGGCGTTCGGGCTGGCGGGGATGAGGGTGGGCTACCTGGTAGGGAATCCGGCTATCGTCGCCGATATCACCAAGGTTAGGAACCCCTTTTCCATAAGCTCCCCTGCGGTGGCAGCCGCCCTGGCTGCCCTCTCTTGTCCGGAGTACTACCGAACGATCCACGGTGAGATACGCCGCGAGAGGGAGAGACTTCGATCGTTTCTGTCCGAGGTCAAGGGGGTCAAGGTCTACCCGTCGGAGGCCAACTTCCTCATGTTAGAGATAGAGCCCCCGGTACCGGACCTGGTGAGCACGCTTGCCCGCAGAGGCATACTTGTGAGGGACCTGGAGGGCGTTCCCGGGCTGGAAGGCCAGTTCCTCAGGGTCACCGTCGGAACATCCCAGGACAACGATCGTTTCGCCGACAATCTGATCGAGATTCTGGACCTGTCCTAGGTTTCCTCCCTTTCGACGTACCGATTGACCGCTATCTCGGCCAGGATCATGATCGACTTGGTTACGTTCTGAAGCTCCCACACCAGGGACACCTCGGCCGATATCACCGATCCCTGATTCTCCTCCTTGGGAAGGGACCGCTCGAAGTCGACCAGCTTGGAGTGAAAGGGGGCCTCGGATTGAAGCACCTCGGCCGCCTTTCCGATATCCTCACGGCGGAGGGCCTCGAATGCCTTCTTGTAGATCTCCCGCAACTCCACTATCAACTCGACTATCTTGTCAACGACCTCACTCTTGCCCTCGGAAGCGAGTGTCGTCAGTCCGGAAATCATGAACATGCTTCTGGTCATATCCTTCAGAGCCTTGGCCACCATCCTCGACCCCAGGCACTGGATAACATCGGCGAGACCGACCCTCGATGCGAACTGCTGGCTCCTGACCCCCTGCACCAGCTGCCTGACGAGCAGTGAGTATATCTTGTCAACCTCGCGCGCACGATACTCCACCGCATTGGGGTCACGAAGCCCGCCCTCACTCAGGGCCCCCTCGACCTCCTCCGATAGATACAGGAAGAACGATCCCATCCTGGATATGAGGGAGGAAACGGTGAAGGTACGCACATCGATCGAGGTCTGGACCACGGTCTCATTGGCGGTCTCCTTGACGATCAGGGTCCCATAGAGGCCTTCCACGGCCTCGTGTATCTCCCTGATCGAATCGGGCGCCAGGCCTCCCGGGTGTCGTATCCTGATCGTCTCGTATCCTATCTTGTAGCAGGCCCTGGTTGCACTGGCAAGGGCGCCCTGGCTCGATATGCGGGTTGCATCGAGCTCCTTTATCGCTGGTTCCTCCTCTTCCGAATGCATGCTCTCCGGCATGACGTTCAGGATACCCTTCTTGTCCACAGTAACCACTATCACGGAGCCGGAATCAAGATTTCTCTCCCGAACCCAGTCCTTGGGCAAGGTCACCGCGTAGCTGGAACGTCCCAGAACCTGTATCTTCCTGTACTCAGGTGAGTCTATATCCATACTTTTCGCCTCGTACAAGTATCACTTTCAGTATTTATGTATTTCCGGAGACCCGCTTGGTCTCCCGCTGGTTCTCTGTTCGGAGGATTTGAAAGAGACCAGGGGCTACATGCCGGGAATCCGGCCTGGGCCGGAGATCTCATATATATATATATATCGGTATCAGGGAATACTGGTTTCCCGTATGATTATGTAATATCATACGTAAACATATTTCCCGCACCGAGCCCAATGTGTTCACCCCGGTCCTGTCGTGATCCCATGAGAAGACTTAGAGTTAACGAGGACGCATGTATCGGTTGTCACCTCTGCGAGATATGGTGCGTGGTGACCCACTCACGATCGGGCGATATCCTCGACTCCTTCAAGAGGGAGTTCCCCAGGCCCCTCCCGCGAGTCACGGTTCAGGAGAGCAAGCCGGTTACGTTCCCCGTCCAGTGTAGACAGTGCGAGGAACCGATCTGTGTCTACTCATGTCCCTCCGGCGCGATGTCCATAGCCCCGGACGGCTCCATCGATCTGGACCAGGGCAGGTGCAGATCATGTTGGACCTGCATCCTGGTATGCCCTTACGGGGCGGTCAAGAGAGGGCCGAGCCATGCCATCAAGTGCGACCTTTGCGGGGACCGTGATGTCCCGGCCTGCGTGGAACACTGCCCCAACGAGGCGATAGCGGTGGAGGATTCCTAATGAGCTTCGACAACCTCATAATCGGCAACTCCGCCGCGGCGGTTGGCGCCGTCGAGGCGATCAGGAGAAGCCGGAACGACGATACGATCGGCATCATCTCCGAGGACGACGGACCGCCATACAGCAAGCCATTTATCGGAGAGCTGGTATCCGGGAAGAGCGCCGGGGAGGATATCTGGTACCGCCCGAAGAGCTTCTACAGGGAGAACTCGGTGGAACTCATAGCTGGATCGAAGGCAACCTCACTTGACCTATCCTCCCGTCGCGTTCTGCTGGAAAACGGGGATTCCTATGGGTTTGCTAAGCTGCTGATCGCCACCGGGGGCCGGCCGATAGTACCTCCAATTCCCGGTCTGGCGAGCTGCTGTCAGACCTTCACCACCCTCAAAGACGCAACCGAGATCAAGGAAACAATCGAGCACGACTCGCCTTCCAGTGCGGTGGTGCTCGGGGGAGGGCTGATCGGGGTCTCCGCCGCCGAGTCCTTCCTAGAAAGGGGCTTGCATACAACGATTATAGAACTCGCCCCCAGGTTGATGTCATCGGCTCTCGACGAGGACTCATCTGAATTGATCGAGAAGATGTTCAAGAGGAAGGGGGCCGAGATAATAACCGGGCATACAATATCGAGATGCGAATCCGACATCGGCGATATCGCCCTGACTCTGGACGATGAGCGCAAGCTGAGATGCGAGCTTCTGGTCGTGGCCATAGGAGTCCGGCCCAGAACGGAGCTAGCAGACGAGACCGAAATCCTGGTCGACAGAGGGATACTCGTTAATCGATCGATGGAGACAAGCGTCGAAGGCGTATACGCGGCGGGCGATTGCGCGCAGATCTATGATTTCATCAGCCAAGAGAACAGGGTGCTGGCCATGTGGCCAACGGCTTACGTGGGAGGCATGACCGCCGGCTACAACATGGCCGGAATCACGGTCGAATCCGAATGGGCAACCTCCATGAACTCCACCCACTTCTTCGGAACTCCATTGCTCTCAGCCGGAGTCGCCCAAGCGGGCGAGGGCCCCGAATGGGACCAGCATAGTGTATTCGACGACGGTCACTACGCGAAGGTAATCACCAGGCGAGGTGAGATCGCAGGTTTCATCCTCCTGGGGGATGTGGGGAATGCGGGCATTCTCCTTCAGTTGATGAGGCGTCGGATCCCATTGGACAAGCTGGGAAAGTCGCCCATAGACGGGCAGTTTGGGCTCGCCCACCTGCCCCCGAGAGTACGAGGCCGTCTCTGGAAGGAGGGCGACAGAATTGTTGGACCTTGAAGCGATGAACAATCCCTTCGGGGATTCGAAGGTTGTCTCCAACTGCTCCATATTCGGGATGATGGAGATGTCCGGACAACCCGTCGAGGGAGGTTCCGTGGTCGAGGCCATCTCCAACATGAAGGAGAGGTCGAATGGGCTGGGCGCTGGTTTTGCCGTTTACGGCTGCTATCCCGAGCACCAGGATGACTATGCACTTCACGTGATGTACGACTCCGAGGAGGGTAAGGAGCTCACGGAATCCCGCCTGTCACAGACGTTCGAGATCGTGGGTAAGGGCGAGATACCGACCGAACCCAATGGAACCATGGGGCCCGCACCCCTTCTTTGGAGGTACTTCCTCGTGCCCAGGAACTGCACCACGGACGAGTCGGCACTCGTCGCCGACGAGGTATCCAGGATCAACGACGGGATCAAAGACGCCTTCGTCTTCTCCGCGGCGAAGAACATGGGGGTCTTCAAGGGTATAGGATACCCGAGAGACCTGGCCGAGTTCTACCGCCTTCGGGAGTACAGGGGATACATATGGCTGGCCCACGGCAGATTCCCGACCAACACCATGGCCTGGTGGGGCGGGGCACACCCATTCAGCATGTTGGACTGGACCGTCGTCCACAACGGAGAGATATCATCTTACGGCACCAACAGGAGATTCGTCGAGACATATGGTTACAGGTGCAGCTTCCTCACCGACACCGAGGTGGTTGCATACGCGATCGACCTCCTGGTCAGGGTTCATGGGCTGCCCCTGGAGCTGGCTGCGCAGGTGCTTGCTCCGCCGTTGTGGGATCAGATCGATGTCATGGATCCAGGAAGAGCGGCCCTCTATCGATCCCTGAGGAGCACATACGCCGGCCTACTGCTCAACGGACCATTCTCCGTGATAGTCGCCCGGGAGGGAGAGATGGTAGGTCTAACCGACAGGATACGTCTCAGGCCACTGACAGCCGGGATAGCGGGCGACAGGCTCTACCTTTCCTCGGAGGAGGCCCCCCTTAGGCTGGTCGATGACGACCTGACTCGGGTGTGGTCCCCGCAGGGAGGGGTCCCGATAGTAGGTCGTCTGGGGGAGGGGGTTTCATATGACTACCCGTAGGAGGCACGAGGATGCTTAGGACCCAACTTCTTCCCGACTTCTCGATCGAGCGGGACGACTCCAGGTGCATCAGGTGCCAGGTCTGCGTAAGACAGTGTGGCTTCGACGTTCATCGGTACGACGAGGACAGGGATATCATACTCAGCGACGAATCGAAGTGCGCCGGGTGCCAACGATGCGCTGTCCTCTGTCCCACCTCGGCCCTCACCATATCCCCCAACCGGTCATCATATGCGGCGAACTCCAACTGGACCCGCGAGAGGATATCGGACCTCAAGAGGCAGGCGGAATCGGGCGGGGTCCTGCTCACGGGTTGCGGCAACGATAAAGGATACCCGGTGTACTGGGACCACCTGGTCCTGAATGCCTCCCAGGTGACCAACCCCTCGATCGATCCCCTCAGGGAACCGATGGAGCTCCGCACATATCTTGGACGAAAACCGAGGAAGGTCGAGATTGCCAACGCTGAAGAATGCCAGAGGGACCCCCTGATCAAGATCGAGACGCCTCTCGTGTTCTCGGCATTGAGCTACGGGGCGATAAGCGCTCAGGCGCAGGAATCCCTGGCGCGAGCCGCAAAGCAGTGCGGCACGCTCTTCAACTCCGGTGAGGGAGGGCTACCGAGGAGGCTTCGAAAGTTCAAGGATAACGTCATAGTCCAGTGCGCCTCGGGACGCTTCGGCGTGGAGCCGGAATACCTGTCGAACTCGGCCATGATCGAGATAAAAATCGGACAGGGGGCGAAGCCTGGAATTGGCGGTCACCTGCCCGGGGAGAAGGTCTCAAAGAAGATATCATCGACCCGCAAGATCCCCCTGGGCACGGATGCCCTCTCGCCCGCCCCGCAGCACGACATCTACTCCATCGAGGACCTCAGGACCCTGATATTCGCGCTGAAGGAGGCAACGAACTACGAGAAACCGATCTCGGTCAAGATAGCCGCGGTTCACAATGCCCCTGCCATAGCGTCCGGTATCGTAAGGGCCGGCGCCGACGTGGTGGCAATCGATGGCCTCCGGGGTGGAACCGGCGCTGCCCCCAAGGCGATAAGGGATAACGTGGGAATACCGATCGAGATGGCCCTGGCCTCGGTGGACAAGAGGCTGAGGGATGAGCGAATCAGGAACGAGTGCTCGATAATGGCTGCCGGAGGATTCCGCTGTAGTGCCGACGTGGTTAAGGCCATAGCCCTTGGTGCGGACGCGGTCTACCTGGGAACGGCAGCGCTGGTCGCCATGGGGTGTACGCTATGCCAGAAGTGCTACACCGGGATATGTAACTGGGGAATCTGTACAACCGATCCCTACCTCTCCAAGAGGGTCAACCCGGACGTTGCCTCGCAACGGCTCATCTCCCTCCTCCAGGCCTGGTCTCTGGAGATCAAGGAGATGCTGGGAGGTATGGGAATAAACGCAGTGGAGAGCCTGAGGGGGAACCGGGATCAGCTGCGCGCCGTAAGGCTCAGCGACTGGGAACTCGATGTCCTGGGAGTGAGGGGAGCTGGTAGATGATGTCGCTCTGCACCGCTTCGAAGGATCTGACTTCAATCGATAGCGGCGTCTCCTTCGTGGAGATCGATGCTTCAGGCCTCGAGTTCAGGGATCTCAACAACAGGATAGCATCGGCCGCCCGATCTGGGGCGAGGCATATCAGGCTGACCAGGGTCTACGGGCAGCGCTACATAGGAACGAGGCTGAACGGGCTGCCACCAGTAACGATAGAGATCGAAGGTGTCCCCGGAAACGATCTCGGATCCTTCATGGATGGACATATTCTGATTGTGCATGGGAATGCTCAGGACGGGGTCGGAAATACCATGTATGAAGGAGAGATAATCGTCGAGGGGAGATGCGGAGATATACCTGGCATGTCCGCCATGGGCGGCTCTATATTCGTGAGGGACGATGTGGGATACAGGGCCGCCCTCCACATGAAGCAGCACGGAAGGAAGTTCCCGAACCTGACCGTGGGGGGCACCGCCCAGGACTTTCTGGGCGAGTACATGGCCGGAGGAAGGGTCACGGTCCTCGGTCTGGGTTACGAGAGACACCGCATGTCCTTCATCGGGACCGGTATGCACGGCGGAATCATTTACATACGGGGAAGGATAGAAGAGGAGCAGCTAGGGGAGGGTGCCCAGATAAAGGAGCTGAAGAGGTCGGATCTGCATTTCCTCTCGACCCAGGTTGAGAGATACAGGCGACTTTTCGGAACCTGCGACGAGATCGGCCCCAAGGAATTCACCAAGATCGGCCCGACGGGCACTAGGCCCTACTCTAGACTGTACTCATAGGTTGAAACGCCTTGGTTTCCCCGAGCAACTTCATCACGTCGCTGAGGCCATACGCATTCGCGGAGATAGACAAGGCCCGCGATGAACTGGAAAGAAGGGGAGTGGACGTGATTGATTTCGGGGTTGGAGACCCAACATCACCGACCCCCGAATTCGTCCGCTCCGAGTGCAAGCGGGCCCTCGATCGCCGTTCTCGATCGGGTTACCCCAGCTACCAGGGATCGCCCGAGTTCAGGTCCGCAGTGTCCGCATGGGTGAAGCGAAGGTTCGGCGCCCGTCTGGACCCGGAAAACGAGATCACGGCGACCATAGGCCTCAAGCAGGCCATCTTCATGCTTCCTCTTGCGTACGTGAACCCGGGAGATGTTGTGCTGGTACCCGATCCGGGCTACCCGCCCTACACCACAGGCGCGTTATCGAGGGGGGCACGCTGTCACTACCTGCCCCTGAGGGAGGGCAACTCCTTCTTTCCGGAACTCTCCGGGATCCCTTCCGAAACCTCATCGAAGGCCAAGCTGCTTTGGATAAACTACCCCAACAACCCCACCACCAAGATCGCGTCAGAAGCCTTTCTGAGGGAGGCGGTCGACTACTGCAGGGACCACGAGGTGCTGCTGGCCTCCGACGAGGCCTATTCAGAGCTCTATTACGACAAGAAGCCGACCTCGGTTCTCTCAATTCCCGGATCTGAGGATGTCTCCCTGATCTTCAACTCGATGTCCAAGAGATCAAGCATGACCGGTTACAGGATCGGCTTCGCCGCGGGCAGAAAGGAGATCCTCGATCCCCTCAAGAAGGTCCAGACACAGGTGCACTCGGGTGCGGCCACCTTCATACAGGACTGTGCCGTTGCCGCGCTTTCCGACGAGGACCACGTCCATGAACTCAGGGAGCAGTACAGGCAGAAGCGAGATATGCTGATTGAGAGCCTGGGTCGCTTGGGCCTTGAATCGATATACGCCGAGGCCACCTTCTACATCTGGGCCAGGTCGCCCCCAGGAATGGACTCCATAGACTTCACCAAGCTGCTGCTGGAGAAAGCCTATTTGAACACCGTGCCCGGAAAGGCTCTCTGCCAGGAGACGGATGCGGGGGAGAACTTCGTGCGCTTCGCCCTCGTCCCCGACATAGACGCGACCGAGGAGGCTTGTCGCCGGATAGATGAGCTCGAGATGTAGGTGGCAGGATGAAGGTCAATTTCCTGAAGCTCCACGGACTGGGCAACGACTTCATACTGATAGATGAGACTGGTAACGAGGTCATTCCCGAGAATCTGAAGGGCGAGTTCTCGGCACGGAAGTGCGACCGTCACACGGGCATCGGTGCCGATGGTACGCTTTTCCTCGGAGATAGCCGGGAGGGCGTCGAATTCAGGATATTCAACTCGGATGGATCCGAGGCCGAGATGTGCGTGAACGGTTTACGGTGCGCGGCCCTTGCCCTTTCTCTCAGGCTGGGTCAGGATGGGGATGTGGTACTGAACACCAGGGCGGGACCTGTTGATGCCAGGGTCATCGAGATGACCGGGGATATCGAGGGGATAGTGGAGCTTTCCACGCGTATGGACCCTGAGTACCTGGGAGAGATGGAGGTGAAGGCCGGCGGCAGGAAGCTGCTGTACCACATAGTCGACGTCGGCAATCCCCATGCGGTCACCTTCCTGGACGAGGACCTAGAATCATTTGACGTTGAGGGCGTAGGCCACGCGATGCAGGACCACGTGGCCTTTCAGCCTAGAGGGACGAACACCGAATTCGTCCGTATTGAGGGCCCCGGGAGGCTCACGATGAGGGTACACGAGAGGGGGGCATGCGAAACACAGGCCTGCGGATCGGGTGCAATAGCCGCGGCAACGGCCTCCCAGACGCTATATCCCGAAACTCGACGATGGTCCGTACGCATGCCGGGCGGCTCCCTCGAGATCGAGGTCGGGGACCGCACCAAGGTTACGGGTCCGGCTACCCTCGCATTTGAGGGTTCCACCTACTTCTGACCGCCGATACCTCGGTACCGTCCAAAAAGAATATATCTCTGGAATCGAGCTAGGAATTGATGCGCCGGTCCTACCTACTTGTGATCTCGATATGGTTCATCTTCCTGACATCGACCGGGCCCATCATCTGCGTGGCCGACCTTTCCGCAGGGGACCCCCTGGTCATCGATATCCTCATGATCGACCGGGGACTGGCCCAGGGAGGCATATACCACAAGCGGCTGGCCGCCGATCCCTCGATCTCGGTTCTCGGCGTGCCTCAACCCGGCCACTACTCGATCGACAACCTGGGAAAGGATCCCGAGACAATAAACAGGGCGATGAGGATCTACATGCCGAGGAACTATCAGCACCTGCTCGATACCCGGGATATGATTCTCCTGAGGGAGGCGTCATGCGGTAGCTACCAGTTCCCGGAGGTCTATTTTGACACCAGGTGGATGTCCTGGTTCGTGAGGGCGGTTAGCGAGGAGGGTATGCCCCTCAGCATGTGGGGTGGCGATGCCTCTTGGGGGGGCGGAGGGGAGGGCTGGTACAACTCGTGGGGGGAGACGCTCCTGGAACCCTTGCTCCCGTTCGAGTGCCTGGGCGGCTACAACCCCGCCAATGCCGAGTTCCAGAGGCCGGTCTTCACCGACGACGAGCACCCTCTCGCCAAACTGCCCTGGAAGCAGTCGGGACCTGTGGAGCTCCTCAACAGTGTGGAACCCAAAGCGGGGGCGAACGTGATCGCCGATGCGGTGGGTCCGGGAAAGAAGTTCACCTGGATAGGCTGGTGGTCCTTCGAGAATGGCAAGGTGGTGGGCGAAACCCAGGTGTTCGGCAGCCACGGAACAACGAATCGAATGTTGAACGACTGGAAATGGTATCAGGACTTCATCATCTATCTGATCTACTTCGGGGCCGACAAGCCGATACCCTCCGACATCAACCGGGCCCATCGCCTCCGCGAGGAGATCAACACACACCTTGCCAAGTCCTCCCTGCTGGTCTCGCTTCTGGAGTTCGTGGAGAAATACGGGGCTACCACCCTGGAACTGTACCAGGAGCTGGACGAGATAAACGCCCTTGAACGTGAGGCCGAGGAGTTCTTCCGGCAGGATGATTACGACAGCGCGGCCGACGTGTTCGAGGACATCCACCTCGAGTGGGAAGAGCTGAACGGAAGGGCGATTGAGGCCAAGGAGAGGGCGCTGCTGTGGGTGTACATCATCGAGTGGCTCACGGTGTCGGCGGCGTGCCTGATATCCGGGTTCTTCCTGTGGGCGGTCATGATTCGGAGAAGGCTCTATCGCGAGATGGGCGTAACCAGGATGTCCCTGAGACATTGAATACATGCTGTATGTACTCTATGCTACAGCACTAATACTAATAGCTGAAGAGTATTAAGAGTACTGTCCTATTGTCGTATATGAATCCGACACGCGGCCGGTTCACAGCCCTGGTAGCGGTCTTGCTGCTCACGCTGGCGACGTTTCCCTCGACGTATGCACTGGCCGATGCCCCCAGTATAGATGATCTGGTCAGGAGCATAAACACGATCTGGATTCTGCTGGCGGCGTTTCTGGTCTTCTTCATGCAGGCCGGTTTCGGTATGGTCGAGGCTGGCTTCACCCGAGCCAAGAACGCGGGGAATATTCTGATGAAGAACTTCCTCGACTTCTGCATAGCCTCTGTGGGGTTCTGGGTCATCGGATTCACGATCATGTTCGGGGCCGGGAACGCCCTCTTCGGAACCAACGGAATCCTGCTCCAGGGCCTGCCGGGGGAGATGGCCGGGGTCCCGACCCCCGCCTTCTGGTTCTTTCAGGCGGTGTTCTGCGGTGCCGCGGCCACTATCGTCGCGGGCGCCGTGGCGGAGAGGATGAGATTCCCCGCATACCTGGCGTACTCCCTGGTCATCAGCGCTTTCGTCTACCCCCTAGTTGGACACTGGATATGGGGAGGCGGCTGGCTCCAGGAGCTCGGCTTTCTCGACTTCGCGGGGTCCACCGTGGTACACGCGGTGGGGGGTTGGGCAGGCCTTATGGGCACTGTAGTTCTGGGACCTCGAATAGGCAAATTCAACCGAGATGGCAGCCCGAACATCATAATGGGCCACAACATCCCACTGGCCGCGCTGGGGGTCTTCATACTCTGGTTCGGATGGTTCGGATTCAATCCCGGTAGCACCCTCTCCGGAATTGCCTCGGATCTCATCGCCAAGGTCGCGGTGAACACGAACATGGCGGCCGCCATCGGGGCCCTGACCTCGATGTTGGTTGTCTGGCTGCTCTACGGAAAGCCGGACTTGGGAATGACGATGAACGGGGCCCTCGGAGGACTTGTTGCAGTCACCGCGCCCTGTGCATTCGTCTCGACCGGGGCAGCGGCGGTGATAGGCATCATATCTGGCTTCGTTACGGTATTCGGGGTGAAGATCCTCGACAACCTCGGCGTAGATGACCCGGTCGGTGCGGTCCCGGTTCACGGTATGAACGGTATCTGGGGCACGATATCCATCGGTCTCCTGCACGAATCCGAGGGACTCCTGTTTGGAGGAGGGCCCGGACAGCTGGGCATCCAGATTCTGGGCGTGTTCACCGTGGTCGCATTCGTCTCGGTTGTGATGTTTCTCTTCTTCAAGGTTCTTGATCGGGCGATCGGGATCAGGGTCAACCGCGAGGAGGAGATACGAGGACTGGATATAGGCGAGCACGGGCTGGAGTCCTACAGCGGATTCCAGATATTCATCACGGACTAGGTGTGGCAAGAGATGAAGATGATCATAGCGGTGATACAGCCCCACAAGCTGCCGGATGTGAAGGCAGCGCTGGCGGATGCGGAGGTCTTCAAGATGACGGTGACCAACGCCCTGGGTTGCGGCCAGCAACGCGGCTACACAGAGGTGTACAGGCAGGTGAAACGGGAGGTCAACCTACTCAAGAAGTTGAGGATCGAGATCGCCGTCAACGAGGAGTTCGTGGAGCCGACGATAGATGCCATAATCGAGGGTGCATGGACGGGTCAGATCGGGGACGGCAAGATCTTCGTCCTCGAACTTCCGGAATGTATCCGCATAAGGACCGGCGAAAGGGGACAGGATGCGATTGGCTAGGCCTACGTCCAGTAGTCCTTCTCCTCCTTCGCCTCCATCAACGAGGGAGGGAATGGTTCGAAGAAGCTCTGATCGAGTACATATCCCTCTTCGAAGCGGATACCCCAGGACCTCAACAGGGCGATAGGGGCGGTAATTCCGATTCTTCCGGCCCTGTATTCCTCAAGAAGGTCCAACAGGTGTTTCTTCTCCGCATGACCTAGTTCTTCCTTGAAATGGCCGAGAGCGTGTAGCATGACATTGATGCTTGCCCTGGCCCGAGGGCCCTTCGACATCGCCCTCTTGAGATGCTCGAGATATTCCCCGAAAGCTGTCGCCCCCTTGTTCCCGGCATCAGCGACGATCCGGCCCATCTTTCTCATCTCTGTCTGATTGTATGCCAACAGCAACATCTTGTTTGATGAGTGGAAATCCACAAGAGTTCTCGGTTTCCCTTCCCGGGAAGCGGCACGGAACCTGGCGAACGTGAAAAGCTTGGTCAGGTAGTGATCCCGGATCCTCTCATTTCTCAGTCGGCCCTCATCCTCCAGGGCCAGCCCGGGAAAACGCTTCAGTACCTCTCTGGCGAAGAAACCCGAGGATTTCCCGATCGGTGCCACCTTTTCGATCTTGGGATAGATCTTGACATCCTTCAGGCCGCAGGAGGGAGACGCGCCTTTGAGTATGAATCCGTCAACTTCGGATATCGAGTCCAGAAAGCTTGCGGCGAAATCAGACATCTCCGAGGTGAAATCCCTGCCCGTCTCCGGTTGCATCAGGTGATCTCCATCCTCTCGGCTGACTATCCGGATCCTCTTCCTCGGAATCCCAAGGCCTATCTCGACCTCCGGGCACACCGTCTGGAAATCCACGTGGGGCATGAGCTGCCTGACGAAGGGGCTCGATATCATCTGCCCATCATATCGGCAGTGTTCGAACTCGATACACTTGCTGCAAACCACCTTGGGTTTGACCCATTCTTTGTCAGCCATTTCCATTCACGTCTTCGACTTCTCTGAATCCCGGGCAGGACCCGGTTAGTTCATTGAATATCCTCGACTCTACTCACATATCGCTCGACATCGAACTTCCTCTCGCAACCTGACCTGCTCATGAACCTGATCTTCCCGAAGACCGGCCGCTCCGCCCAGGCCCTGTCGTGGACACCTCCTATGCTCCACGCCACGCCGGTATATCCGTTCGGGTCACGACCGTCGAGCTCGTACCTGTCATTCAGGTATATGGCAAACTCCATCGCCTGCTCCGGCGACTCCGTCCACTCGAGGATCTTCTTCGCCCAGTACATCCGCATGTAGCCGTGCATCTTCCCCCTCTTCACCATCTCCATCTCTGCGGCGTTCCAGAGTTCATCATGCGTATCCCCCGCCTCGAACTCCTCAAGCGAGTACAGATACTCCCTTTCATCCTCCCTGTGTTCCTGCAGCGTCTTCCGTGCCCAGTCGTGGAATCCGTTCGTGTTGTCGTAGTCCGGACTGTAGTAGCAGAAGTTATCAGACAGTTCCCTTCTGACTATTACCTCTTCGAGAAATGCCTCCTTAGACTCCTCTTCGGCATCCGCCCCCTTCACCTCGAGGG
>Ga0180432_10000197_pt1 | contig 97539 bp, 134 predicted proteins | sample SS_ome_10_FD_132414 | JGI IMG/M metagenome (GOLD analysis project Ga0180432, IMG submission 132414) | Hypersaline lake sediment archaeal communities from the Salton Sea, California, USA - SS_1_MS_2 metaG | ecosystem: Environmental > Aquatic > Non-marine Saline and Alkaline > Hypersaline >... | reverse complement strand
GCGCACACCCCCCTTCCTCTAGGATGGGTTGGTCGCTTACGCTTATTGCTTTATGCTGGTTGCTTCGCGGATTTTTTGCTGGAAGCAACGTCAAGCGACCTGCAAAAAAGTTGCTGATGCTTTTTTGCTTTTTGCCCTTCTGTTAGCAACAGAATAAAATAAATCCTATAGGGTTGCTTATAGCAGGCCTCCCCTATTTGCTTTATGCGAGGTAATGGGAGGTTATCCTGGGGTACAGAAGGCATCTCTAGCCGCCCAGCTACCCCAGCGGGGTAAGAAGCGCTGGAACGAATCCGTGACCGAACGGAAGCAACCTTTGCAAGTTGACTTCTCGCCAGTTGGAGATGGGGCCTACCGACTTCTGCGGTGCTCAGCAAATGCTGAGGTGCTTGGCTTGCACTAGTTGTTAGTTTCATAAGACCAACCATCCTTGTTACGAGTTGGCGGGCTTGGGTGGTGTCGTATTTCCCGCCTGCCTCTGTCTCCGTACCACTTGTGAAAGTTCTCAACTTTTGGTTCGAGGATTTGTGTTGTTGCTTCTTTACCGCGTGTTGCGAAAAGCATCAACTCTCCTCAAGAGGTGTTACCTAGTCGCTCGATGATGCTGTAGCATGTTGCTCCCCTTTACCTCTAGGGTAGCGTTTTGCTCATCTGGATCGAGTTCTCTTACGAGATGCCTACCACATTTGCTTATGCTTATCAGCATTAGCGAATAACTTTCGAGGCAGACAACCTGCAAACCTCTTGTTGTAGGAGCATAGCATATTATGTGGTTTGTGTCAAGGATATTTTTTAGAAATATTTATGAAAAAGGTGTGGCCCCTTGCTATCATCACCCTAGCAGGGGGCATTAAGGATGGTTGGTCGTCTAACGATTTTGCCCAGGATGGGCTAAGGAATGATCTTATCACTCTCCTGGATGTGAGGAGGAACCCCGCCAGCGTTGGGACTGCTTGGCGGGGAAAGGAACTCTGGCAGCGGGGGAAGGACTCGAACCTTCAACTCTGATCAGCGGGATGCTGTTCTGTGTTTTGCCCGTTTAAAACTACTCCTGCTCGGTTCCCCCGGATTGATGTTTTTAAGCGCAATCCGGGAGTTGATATGCCAAGCCACTTAATAGTGGTTGTATGTTGAACAGGACTCGTCCTCCTGCTTAACATCAATATGATAACTCTTGCTTTTAAGTTTGTCAAGAGCAAAAAGCAAAAACCCCGCAAACGCTTGTTGCTTGCGGGGTTTTTGCTTTTGCTCCCAAGCTCTGCCGGATTGAGCTGCGGTGGCATATGGAGTTCCCCGTGGGAATCGAACCCACATCCATCCTCAAAGCGTCCTTCGAGGTGCTCTGCCATTGAGCTAGAGGAGCAAATTGGGGTACAAGTAGTTATATGTGCTGCTTTTTGTGATTAAAGTGGCAAAGAAGCAAATTACTATTGATTATTAAGTACCCCCATATGGAAGGAAAGGAGTTTTATAAACTCTGGTAGCAGAGGCGGGGGTCGAACCCGCGTCGGCGGTTATCAGCATCCTTGCGGTCTTTACCTTTAGACGACTAAGTTGGTTGCCCGTCTTAGGCAGGTTTTGATCCTGCATAGCGCTTGGTTGCAACTGCTGTTTTGCCATTAAACTACTCCACTAAACTTAAGCATCAGCCCTGGACCGACTCAACTTACCGCTCTTTAAAGAGTCTCGGTTGTTTCCCAGTTGAGCCATCTGGTGCGTTGCGATGCTTTCTTTTGCTGCACGCAAAATCCGTCAATAATGAAAAGTATAATTATAGTTATTTGTTTAGCGCTTGTCAAGAAAAATATTTTCGCAGTACGAAAGAATGCTTGACACGTAATCACTTGGGGGTTATAGTAGATATATAACTACATTCATATTAAATATTGCTGGTTTGCTGGGCGAAATGCTTAGCGACCAGCGAATTTTTGCTTAGGAAGGAAGCGTTATGCCGAGAGTTGTTTTTGGGAATCTGGAAGAACTTGTTAATCTTGTTTTAGCTAATGCTGAGGCTAGGACACTTTTTAAGTCGATGCAGGAGCTACAGCGTAATCGACAACCGGGGTGGTACGAGAGATATAGAAATCTGCTGACTCGTTTGGCTGGTGTACTTGCTAAAAGTCACTTTTGTGTTCCTCTACCTGCAAAGGGTGACAATCGAAAGACGAAGATGTTTGCAGTTCATTATGTAGCGCAGGTTGAAGGTGGGCAGGCAGATTCTTGGGATTTTGCTTTAATACCCGGCGGGGATGCAATGAAACCAGAAGAGATTATGGCGTATTTGGAGGGTTGCATCGACAACATGTATGGTACAGGATTCTTTAAGGCTACGATTAAGCATGTTGTGCCTGTGGATACTAATTCTTCTCTTATAACTCCTAGCGAAGAAGCAAAGAGTGGGGATGATCTTTTTGATGATTGAGATATGTCAGATTTGTGGTGAGTCATTGACGCGTAGGCATGTGCGGGGTGCACATGGGATCAATATAACGGAGTATCGCAAGAGGTTTCCAGAAGTGAAGGGTGTGGGGCAGGTAGAACCAAAGGAGGATATTGGGTTTCAAGAGAATCAGGTTAAGATGCTGCCTAAACCTAAGTCTAAAGCCAAAAAGAAACGGAAGACAAGTAAGAAACCTTCCTCCCTTCCACAGACTAAGCCTCCCCCTCCGAGTAGTAGAGCTACTTCGTTGGGAAGAATCATTGATTATCGGCGGAAGTCTAAGTCGATTAAACTTCTTCATTGGCTTGAAGATAATTTAGTCAATGGAAAGGCTGCTCAAGAAACTGTGCGGGATGTTGTTGTTTCGGTGTTGAGTCAGGATAGTGCAAAGATAGAGGCTGTTCAGGCTGCTTTAACACTGAATACGATAGAGCGTCTTGTTCGTATGGGGCAGGCAGTGGGGGCTGTGGAGGCGGAATTGTTTTCTGAGGAGCGAATTAAGGGGGCAAAGACACCAGAGTTGGTGGCAGTTTTGCAACTTATTTCTACTCAGCAGGAGCGTTCTCTTAAGTTTTTGGAGAAGATTTTTGCGGGTGTGAAAGATGACCCGTCAACGTATATTATAGACCAGAGCCAACGTGTTTATGTTGACTCGCAGGATAAACCCCCTGAACCTGTGCCACAACCAGGTTTTTTGAAGAGCAGTGAGTCGCGGGAGCATGCTGCTGCCAAACTCAACAAATTATTAAGTCTTGTGCAAAAGATGCGTGAAAGCGGGGGGCGTCAGGTTGAATGTGATGCTAACGAGGAAGTGCTTACTGCTGTAGTTGAAGCAAGGAAGAGTAAGGATGCTGGAGGCAACGGACGTTAGGGAGCAGATTGCTCGCATAGTGAAGATCATAGACCAGGGTGATCGGGATGCTGCGTTGGATATGGTTTCCGATCCATCTGGGTATGATATGCTGTGTGAGGTATCTGAGTTTTTGTCTGAGTGTGACCCAGAACTCCAACTGTGGCTTGTAAAGGTACTTGGTGAGTTGGTATCCTCTGGTACGTCGAAGACGTATAACGATATGCGCAAAGTAGACTATGCTAGGGAACCTGTGTCCCCAGAGGTCTTTTTTACGCAAGGGAATTACCTTGGTTGGATGACTAGAGGTATGGGAGAGGTTGCTCTTAGGGACCTGTGTTATGTTAGCGAGGTTAAGCATAGGATATATGAAGTCATATTGAAAGGGGCGATTGGGTGGGGTAAGACGACTTTTGCGTTGTGTGCTCTGCTCTACCGGATTTATCACCTGTCATGCTTGCGAGACCCTGCTGTTTGGGCGGGTTTGCTTCCTCGTTCACCAATTTTTTATGGTCTGTATTCGATTTATGCTTATAAAGCAGATGACAACTATAAGCGAATGCAGACAATGGTAGATAACACAGACTACTTTAAACGGTGCTTCCCACGCAACCCCCGTCTCAAAATGGGATTGGATTTCCCTAGTAATGTAAGTGTTAGGACCGGGGGGTCTTCTGTGCTTAGTGCTCTTGGGGATAATTTGCAGGGTTTTTTGCTCGATGAACTTAACTTTTATGATAAAGAGCGAAAGCGGATGGCAGATTACGAAAGAGCACGCTACGAGGACAACAAGGGTAAAGCGTATGAGTTGTACTCGGCAGGTTTGATTCGTGGTGCTTCTCGTTTCATTAACACAGATGGTTTTATTCCAATTCTGATGTGTTTGGTGAGTTCGGCCCGAGCTGAAACTTCATTTCTTGCTGAGCATTCCGCTAAGCGTAAGGGGAAACCTGGTGTCTTTATCAGCGAGTATGCTATTTGGGAAGTGAAGCGTAAAGCGTGGAAGTCTTACTTCTATGTTGATGCCGGGGATAAGTACCATGACCCTCGGATGTTGGAGCCGGATGAGGAACCGGTGGGCCGACGAATAATTAAGGTGCCAGGAGCATTTAAGCAGTTTTTTGAAGAGAACTTGATACGTAGTCTGCGAGATATTGCAGGGGTTAGTTGCGCTGGTGAGTTTTCTTGGTTGCCGGGTGCTGAGTTGCTTACCGATGCTGAGAGTGATATTTTGGTCCATCCGTTTAATAAGTCTATTGTTTCATTGTCTACGGGGGATGCAACTCCCTTGTCGTTTTATTTTAATCGCGAGCGTACTTGCAGGCAGCGGGAATCAATGTGGGAACCTAAGTTGAACCCGTATGCTGTGAGGGCTATCCATACGGACTTATCTAAAAATAAATGTGCTACTGGCATGGCGATGAGCCATGTTAGTGGTTATAAGACTGTAATGCAGCGGTCTTCGGGGGCACTGGCGCTTGAGGAGACTCGGTTGCCAATTGTTACCTTAGATTTTGCTTTGCGGATTGCTCCGCCAGCGTCTCCTAGCAGAATAGATTACGATAAGATTTTAGCCTTCTATGCTTTTCTTCGCAACTTGGGTTATAATATTGGGTTGATAACTTATGATGGTTACCAGTCGGAGCACAGCATCCAGATTTTGCAGAAGGCAGGATGGCAGGCGAAGAACTTGTCTTGTGATCGGAAACCTTGTTTGCCATATCAGGCATTTAGGAGCACTTTGCTGACTGGACGATTTAGAACATATAGATATAAACCGTTAGTGGATGAGGCTGTGGCGTTGCAGGAGGATGCTGATGGTAGGGTATTTAGATTGGAGGATGAGTTGAAGGATGTTGCGGATGCTGTTGCTGGGTCTATATACAATTCGATTCAGTTAGTGGACCTTGGTGGTGAGACATCGCCACAGGCGGTATCGAGTTTTATGGTAGATCAGTCTATGCAGGAGCAGGCTGAAGACCGTTGGAAGAAAATGCTTATGGGAGATTACGTAGTATGAGTAAGAAGAAAAGTGCGAGGAGCAAGAAGCAAAGTAGTAAACCTAAGAAGGAGGTTGCAGAGTTAACCGGTGAGGTTATAGTAGAGGAAAAGAAAGATGCCTTTCCGACTATGGTGTTGAATACTGTTAGTATTGATTCGGATAAGGCGAAGGAGTTAGAGTTGGAGAAGTATCCTGGTGCTGATCGCGAACTCCAGCAGATGGTGCTTGAGGAAATAAAGACACCATATTATGTGTCTACTTTCACACCGCACTTTGTTCATTTTATTGACCTAATGCTACAGACTTTGCGCCCAAAGACGGTGGTGCAGGTGCAGGGTTTTGGGAAGGGGTCGGTCGATTTATTGGCTAGTGCTAAGAAGCAGTACAGTTTTCAGCATCTTGCCGATGGTCTTTCTCCGATTGGGGTGAAAGACAAGGTTGACTTTTTTGGTTCTGCTGATATGATACATAGGAGACTGTGTATGCAGGACCAGAAAGTGGATTTGTTGATTTTGGGTGGTTATGGAAGAATTGCTCAGCATGCGTTGGAGGTGTTGACTTCTCGATTTCAGGAAGATGCTACAATCATTTGTGTGAATTCTAGCAGGGAGGATGCTAGAGGTATCCTTCAACACTATATGGAGGCACCACAATGGAATGTTGTTGAATTCCCTATGAAGGTTTATAGGGATAAACCTGGGTTGCAGAATGTTGCTATAATTAAGTGTCCGTTGGTTGGTGCTCGCTTGTGGGCAGCTCGCACCCGCATTTTGAGAAAGGATTGAGATGAGTTTTTGGCGCAAAGTTAGGAAGGTTTTTAACCTCGATGTGCCGATTTCGCCCGCAGCGAGGCCGAGGGAGGACCCCGCGCTGGTTAGTCCTGGGGCGGAAAGCAAAGAGGTGCTCTCATATGTTGCTTGGATGGAAAAGCAACTTGAGGTCAAGCGGGATCGTTTGGGTAAGTATGGAGAGTACCGCGAAATGGATGAGGAAGAGGGGGACCTCCCTGCATCTATTCTTGATACCTACCGCGATGATATCTGCCAACTAGACCTTCAAACTAAGAAGATTGTTTGGGTTGATTCTGCTAATAAGGATGTTACGGACATCCTTGATCGTCTTTTCGTTGCTCCTCTTGGTCTTCGGTCTGAGTTTAAGAAGGTGGTGCGGGAGATGATCAAGTTTGGAGATTGCTTTGAGCAATTGCTTGTTGAACCCCGTAAGGGGGTGGTTGGTTGGAAACATGTGATCCCCGATTTGATGAATCGTATAGAAGATGATTGGGGGCGTTTGCGTGGTTTTAATGTTGGTATGGGGGAGTCTGATGGCGAGGTTAAGAAGAAAGGGGATGGTAAGGAGTTATCTCTGCCGTGGGATTATATTCATTTTCGTGTAAGTTCTAAAGGCAGAGGAGCGCTATATGGGACTTCACTGCTTGAGTCTGGCCGTCGGCGCTGGGAAGAGTTGCGGATGGCAGAACAAGCTGCGTTGTTATACCGTATTCGTATGGCTCCAGATAGAGATATTTACTATGTGGATTGTGGTACACAATCTCCTGTGCAACAGATGCAAACGGTGATGCGTTGGCGGAACCAGATGAAACGCCGACGGATGGTGGACCCGTCGATGCTACGATATGATGTGGAATATGATCCTCGGAATACTTCTGATGATGCTTTTTGGCCTGTTACTGCCAACAAAAATAGTAGGATTGAAAGGTTGAGTGGTGGTGGGAAGATGGCGGATATGGAGGATATTCGATATTGGTTGACTCGCTTTCTTTCTGTGGAGAATATTCCCCCTGGTTATTATGGTTTATTGGATCAGGGTGCTGGTTTGAACCTCAATACATCCTTAGCAGCACAAGACATTCGCTATGCAAGGGTTGTGAAGTCGGTGCAGGAGGATGCATTGACAGGTCTTATGACGATTTGCTTTGTGCATCTTGCGTTGCGTGGTTTGGACCCCTTTCAACCTGAAAATGAGTTTTCGTTGCTGATGTCGCCAGTTAGTTTCCTGGATGAATTTCATCGGCAGGAATTGTACAACATTAGGGTAGACATTACTGATAGGTTGTTCTCATTGGGCGAGCGAGCACGGTTGAAGGAACGACCGTGGTTTAAGTATGTGTTGCTTAATTTTGCTCGTATTCCTCCTAGCGTTCTTGCAGAGGTGTTTGATGAGACGGAAGAGGCAGTAGAGAAGGACGTTGCTGGTTTTTCTGAATCGGAGCGCCAGGTTGTTGATAAGATTATTGTTGATGACCCCTTGGTGGCTGCTCGTTTATATAAGTTTAGGATAAAGCAGTTGCTGGAAGATGGTGTGTCCCTTGTTTCTTCTGAGTTTAACATTGGGTATGCTCAGAAGTTTATGAAGGAGTTGGATGTGCTGATGGAGACTGCTAAATCGGCTGCAATTAACGAGGCATTAGAAAGAGAGGCTTGAAGTGGAGCCAAAACGAGAGAGAGATGCTTACATACGTATTTTTATGCAGGAGTTGGGTTGTAGTCGGGGGTATGCTGAGCGTATGCATAAATTAGTGGGTGTGAGTATTCGCAGAGCGTTGGAGCAGGGTATAACTGTACCAGTGGGGCGCTTGGGGTGTATTACTGGAAGGTTTATCCCACCAGGGAAGAAGCGTCGTATACATTTTACAAATACCAAGACTAAAGGGGAGTATTTAGACGCTGGGCGGATTCGTGTTTGTTTTAGGTTGGAGGAGAAATTGGGCACTAAGTTATTTCGTCGTTCTCCTTTAAGACATGTGTATCGTAAGGAATAGGGGGATGCAAATGAGTGATGATGTTGGTCTTTATTTTACTAAGGTGCTGATGGAAGAGGGGGGTATTAGCGATAAGACCGCTGAGAAGGTTATTACTGCATTTAGCCGCTCGGTGGAACGTGCTATTTTACTAGGGTTAGATGTTGTTTTCCCAAAGTTTGGGCGGATTAAGGCGACTTATTACCCACCGGGTTGCTGGAAGTCATCCCATTTCCATGCTAATAAATCGCATGTGGATAATGGGCGAGTTCGTATTTGGCTTCATCTTTATAAGGGTGTGGGAACTTCGATGTTTACAAACTCTCCTTTTAGAGACCAGTTTGTGAGGGTTACAGATGGTGAAAAGTAGATTGTTGTTAGAGGATGACCCAAAGCGTGAAGCAGTTCGTAGTCAGCAGTGTGAGCATAATTGGGTGTATGTGAGTTCATCTGATGGTTGTCGAGTGTTTCAGTGTGTTGAGTGTGGCAAGGAGCGTCGACTCCCTCTACAGGAAAGTACAGATAAAGGCAGGTTGCTTTTAGGGTAATTGCATGGGTAAGTCATTAGCACATTTGCGTCGTGGCCGGTTAAGTAGTCGTGAACTTTCGCAACTTTCTTCTGTTAGAAGTAGTAGAGGTAGACTTAAACTGAATCGTTTGCGAACTGCGAGAGGACGAAAAGCGGTTGCGTTTTTCGATTATATGCGTGATCGAGTGCGCATTGAGATGCTGGATAGCATTAAGAAATTTCAGCAGGGACGAATACGTAAAAGCCAGTTGGAGTTTCGGCTGCGGAGTGCTATTCGGGATGCTATGACGGAACTATTTGATGTAGGTTTTTGGACTGGAGGTACAAGCCAACGAGAAGTTACTGATGAAGAACGTCGCTGGTTGAAGTCTGCAATCAGGGATGAGATGAAGTATGTAAACAAATTTATTAAGGACGTGGTTGCTGGCAAACTTAAGATGCCAGTAGAGAAGCGTGTTGATATGTATATTGATACACTATATGGATTGATGACTTCTGCAAGGGTTATTGGTGCTCCACCAACAGTGGTTATTAATTGGGTTGCTGAGCATGATGGGCGGGTTTGTGCGTCATGCCAGTATTTGCGTAGGAATAGCCCCTACTCGAAGGCTAGTTTGCCTACATCCCCTAGAAGTGGGGATACTTTATGTTTGACGCGATGCCGTTGCCAACTTGATATTCGTGAGGTTGGTGAGGCAGAGTTTGAACGTGTGCAACGTAGGCAGCGTTCTAAAGAGTATCATTTGAGACAGTTACGACGCATCCAGCGTCAGAGGAGATAGTTATGAATTTTGTTGAACTTTTGCATCCTGTTGTTATTGCCTTGTGCATGGCTTTGTTTACTTGGGCATACAATAAGTGGTTGAAAGAGAAGGATGAGGCAAAGGGTATAGAGGTTACCCAGAAGCAATGGGGGTTTTTGAAGGATGTTGTGGATACCATCTTTATGGCAGTAGAGCAAAAGGTTGGTTTTCGCAAAAAGCAGGGGGAAACTAATCTTACATATGAACGCATTCAGGCTATGGCAAAGGAGATGGGAGAGGATACATTTAAGCGTCTTGGTATAGAGAAGTTCTTCCCACTGTTTAATATGCTAATAGAATCTTCTGTGTTTCGTAGTAAGATACAAGGATTGATGGATAAGTTAAATGATGCCCCTGAAGCAAAACCAGATAAGTTGCCTGAAACCGTTAGGACTGAGAAACCAGACCCCCCAGAGACAACAGGTACTGCTGGTGGTGGCGAAGTTGCCAGTGGGTTGGATGCATTAAAACTTGAGGAGTAGATTATGGCTGAAGCTAATATAGAACAAAAGGTTCGGTTGGCTAAACGCATATGGAGGCAATGGGCAGAGATGAATAAGTTTCAAAAAATGATGGTGTTGGTGCCGGTTGCTGCCTTCATCATTCTTTTAGCGATTATGACAACAGGTTGTCAAAGCAACCCAAATAAGGATTTGGTGCAACTGGAATTGGAAAACTACAATAAGATGGCACCAGATTATAAACGTAGGATTCAGGCAGACCCTAAGTGGGATGACCTTACTAAGAAGGTATATATACGTTGGATTGATAACTGGGGTCTTCGGTTGCGTAAGCAATTGGAGGCGATTGAGGCAGAAGAAGCTAAAGCAAAAGAGAAAGGTGGTAAGTAGTGGACAAGAATGATTGGGTTGCTGTAGCTCTTAATGTTATTCGTCGAGAGGCTGGTGAGGATACTTTTGCTCGGTATCGCCATGTGTTTGAAGAAATTGCTAAGGATCAATCTGAATTGCGTTATCGGGTTGCACAGATGAAGACTGCTGGTAATAAAGAGAAGGAAGCAGAGTATCGTGATGCTTATGATACTACGCTTCTTGACCTTAAGAATCTTCTCAAGATGAAGAAGATAGATTTAAGCGATTCAACTTTAGATGGCATAGTCCGTATTTTACGGATTGTGTTTAGGGTGCTGATGCAGGTGGCTATAGCGTGAAGATAAAGAAGCCACGACAATCTATGGCACATTATAAACCTGCTCCGTTGACTGGTGTGCCACGTACACCAGACCGGCGCCTTTTTCCAAAAACGCTTCGCAATAAGCTCTGCTGGTGTGGTTCGGGTAAGAAATATAAGAAGTGCCATTACCAGAAAGATAAGGCTCGTGGGGTGGTATGAGGCAGTTTAATTTAGCAGTTAATGATTTGCTTACCATTCGTGCTAATATTATTTCTGCTTGTCAGTACCACCAAAACGAATTGTCGAAACTTCGCCAAAGGCTTAAGGAGATCGAGGAATACCTTGAGGATAAGGGTGTTGTTCGGTCTTCTGTACCAGAGCAGTTGCGGTGGCTTTTAGATGACTCTTGAAAAGAATTTCGCTCCACCTCCCTTTTTTCGTTGTCTTTTTCTCCTAAACTTTGTTAAAATACAAGATAGACAATGAGTTAAGGGGTGGAGTATGGAATTATTACTTGAGAGAGAATGGACAGCGAGCGATGATGCTTATTATCAACAGGCCCGCAAGTGGCATCGCTCGATAGTTCGTGGACTCAAAGTGCAGTTAGATGGTCGCCCTGAGTGGGATCAAGTACAAGAAGAAATAAGCAATCTGAAGGCAGATATTAAGCAAAATAAGACTATCGTGTTTCAGATTGATAGACTACCCAATCCCCGACCCCAGGACATTAAGTTCCGGGACCGGGTTTTGTTGTTTATAGCGGATGCTGAGCAAAAGTTGTTGGCTGCAAAGGAGCGTGCTGAGGAGATTAAGGTTTATTACTCTTTGATGGGGATAGACTATATCGTTTTTGACTCTGCTACCCAGCGTTGGCAGGTCAATCTAGGCAAGCGGTTTTGGAATGCTGTTCGGATGGGGCAAAAGAAATATTTTCCCGGTATGGCAGCAGATTTGTTTTATCGTGCTGCTTTGAAAACATGGCAGTCAGTGGCGCGAGCGGTAAGAAATGCTAAGGGTAGATGGAAGTCTACCTGGAATAAATTGCTTCCTAGTGACTACTCGTGGGTTGGAGAAGCGGAGGATGCTCTTCGTGCTCTTAAGGCAGGTAAACCTAAGCAGGGTTCTCCTGAGTTTGTTGCCCAGGGTAAGAAGGTAGAGAAGAAGTATATGGATGTTATTGATGCTTCTTTGACACCGTATTATGATTATTTGAGTACAGTTATTGCTCCATCATACAATATTGTGGGCAATTATACTTCTATACCTGTGTCTAAACGCATCTTGCTTTATTCTGCTTTGAAGCCACACCCAAGTCCAAAGTTTGGTGGGATTGCTTCGGTGGGTTATGCGTGGGCTAAACATCATGAGCGATTGCCAGATATTGGAGTTAAGCGACAGCGAGTTACGCAGGTTGCTCCTCAGTTTGTTGATTTGGGAATGAAGGAGTTAAAGAGAATCTTATCCTTACCGGGTGTTTATTGGACTCGGTATAAGCATGTAACGTTTGGTCCTGTTTTGGATATACGTTATGGTGGCAAGAAGGGTGAGACTTTAGGACCTGGTGTACGCTTTAGTGCTGATGGTGCTACGTTTATCACATTTCTTGATGAGTTTGATATAGACAATAGGCAGTATTTGGCTGCGTGGAGGCAGTTGGGGAAGTCTTTTGATCTTACGAAGAACCAGGTGCTGACGATTTATCCCTGGTGGTTGCGTCGTGCGTTTGGCGCTGCGCGGGCTAGAGCAATTTTGTCGAAGATCGGTGGGCGTACTGATTTGCTTGAGTCTTTTATGCGAGATATGCTGTTGTTTGAAACAACTACCACAGCTAATGTTGCTAGTAGGGATGTGCCGTGGGAATGGGAGTTTGATGATGAAGACGATGAGAAGAAACCTGCTACAGTGAAGGCTTCTGTGTCTGAGGCAGTTAAGTTAGGACTGGGTTCAGTTAGGGTATTGGCAAGTCGTTTGGTTGAACAAGAATTGAAAAATCCTAAAACGGGTAGGACATTGAAAAAGAGTGCCGAGAGACGGGTTGGCGAATATGCTCTTCCGTATACTCATCCACAGGTTAAGGATCAACGAGGACATTTTAAACTAAATACTATAGGGCAAGCAAGGAATGCATTGGCTCGCGTTAAGCAGTATGATAATGCTCCTAAATGGTTTACGGGATCGTTAGAGCAATTGGTTAAGATTATTCAGCGAAAGGTGCATGCTGCTTATCCTAGTATTGCTATAACTAAGGAGTCGTTGGGTGCTGTGCCAAAGCATATTGTGGTGGAGGCAATAAGAGATTTGTGTGAGCGTACTGGTTTTTTGGCTTCGTTGGCGGATAAGTTTAAGGTTGTAAAGGACTGGATTACGCAGATTGGTCGATCTGCTGAGCGAGATACTAGGGAAGTAAATTCCTTAGAAAGACAATATCGTGGGACGTTGGCTGGCGTTGAGCGAGATTATTTTCAGTCTGTATTGGCTGTTAACTCTGCTGCGCGTGCTGCTGAAGAGAAGTATGGTGCTGATGTTATCGCTCGTGCTCGGATAGATCAGAAGCGTCGTCAGGCTATTGCACAATTGAATAAGATATATGATGCTAAGTTGGAGGAGTTGAAGGCGAAGTATCATATGGAATCTAAAGAAGATTGTTTAACTTGACTGCCAGAGTCAGAGCGGTTGTATATCGCTCGCTTGTTGATAGAGCAGGCTAAGGATTATCGCAAGAACCCTTTGGTTAGTGCAAAGATTGCTTACTTCATGAATGTTGAGAAGTGGGGTAAGAAGTACAAGAATGGGCATCAGCGAGCAGTTGCTGCTGCTGTTAATATGGCTAAGCAAGGCCGTTTGAAGCCAGGTAAATGGCAACAAGAGTTGAGAGAGTATTATAAGAAGCATCCAAAGAAGTAACAGGAGGTGACTTAGTGGGACGAGTTTGGCTTGTTAAAGCTCCACCGTTGGTTGGAGAAAATGTTACCGGTGACCTTTTTGGGCATAAGTTTGCTGGTGGGGTTGCTTTAGTAACTGAGCAATATTGGTATCGCTTCTTTACTGGGTTAGGTTATAAGGATGTTAGTCCAGATTGGTTTAAGGAATTAGATACTGGTGATCCAGAGCGGATTTTATGTATTCGTTGGGGCGGTATAGGTGATGTGCTTATGGCAACTGCTGCAATAAAAGCATATAAGGAGAAGCATCCAAAGGTGGAGTTGCATTTGGCAACTGATATTCATCGGTTTGAGCTTCTTAAGCATAATCCGTATATTGATCATTTTATGAATTGCTCAAAGCATCAATTAGGTCATTATGTTGATCAGTTTGATGCTTCCTATGATTTCTCTGGTATTATTGCTGGCAATGCCTTGTCGGAGATTGTTAACACATATGAACTTTATGAAGAATGGTTAGGCGTGCCAATTGAGGATAAGGTTCCTGATTTACATATCCCTGTCGTTGTAGAAGATATGTTTAGAAAGCGATTGGAAGCGGATTGGGGTATTGCTTCGGAAGATGCTTTAATTGTTATTCAGACAGATACGTCTACTGCTGTACGGAATTGGCCTCTGAGGTATACTCGCGAGTTGGCAATGCTGTTGACTCGGAAGTATCCAGACAAGTATATTTGCTTAGTAGGGTTGAATGATGATGTTCGGAAGCGGCGGTGGTTTCAGTGTGAGGCGTGCCGCAAGTGGGATACTGTGATTATGTTGGGTAAGTTGCCGAAAGATCCGTTTGAGTCTGCGTGTGCTTTTTGCAATGCCCCAATACGCTTTACTAAGAAGAAAATCAGTCGCCGACGCACTAAGAGTACAGCACAGTATGTAAACATTGCTGAGCCGGACAATATAAAATATTTTATAAACAGGTTGGGCCTTTTGGAGATTGCTTGTTTGTGCAAACAAGCAGAGTTGGTTATAGGACCTGATAGTGGTCTTTTGCATATAGCTGCTTCAGTGGATACCCCCTGTTTGGGAATTTTTGCTAGTTTTGATGCATCTCTTCGTTTAGGAACATATCCGAAGGCATATTGGCTCCAGAGGGATTATTATTGCGCTCCTTGTTTTTTGCATCATACTGGGTGTCCTAATAGTAAACGGGTGCGTGGTACGGATGATCCTTTGTGTATGGAGGAAATTACTGCGGGTCAAGTGTTTAGTGCTAGTGTTGCTATTCTACAGGAGACTTATGAGAGGGGTTGTGATTTGCCTCTTCGGTCTAGTTTTGTTAAACCAGATGCACAGAATTCGATTTCTACATGTCCTGTTTGCTATTGTTCTCTTAATTCGTTTTTGTGTCGTAAAGGGCGTTTTGGTTACTATCGTTGTGAGAAGTGTGGGACTATAGTTTGTGATCCAACACCGAATATGAAGGAACAACATCGCTTGTATGGTCGTCGGACAAAGTATCTCAATATCTATAAAAATGAGGCATATGTGGAAGCTTGTAAGCGTTCTGCACGTAGCCTTAGTCAGCGTTTTGCACCCTATTTTTGGTATAATGGGAATGTTTTTGAGATAGGTTGCAATATTGGGACTGTGTTAGCTGAGATGAAGCGTCTTGGGTGGGATGTAACTGGCATAGATGTTAGCAAGGATGCTATTAGGGAAGCAAAACATCATTGGGATTTGAAACAGGAAGTTGCGGTTGCAGATTTTGAACAATATGATTTTGGCGAGAAGAAATATGATCTGATTATTTGCCATCAGACTCTGGAGCATTTTGCTGACCCAAAGAAGGTGCTGAAGCGTATGCTGGATGGATTGTCTCCGGTGGGGGCAATATCTGTTGTAAGTCCTGATGCAGATGCTTGCGATTTGCGGTCCCCTGGGAAGTGGGGACATTTGAATACACTGTTTGCTGGTGAGCATTTGTGTATAGTGGGTGAGGCAGGGATGAAACAGCTGGCAAAGGATTGTGGCCTGGTGGTTATCGAGTATGTTAAACTCAAGCACTCGAATGACTTTTCGTGTTTGCTTTGTCGAAAGGATACCGAAGAACGGTATAGTTACAAGAAGGGATAATATAGATGGGAGATCGTGGCTTGTTGCGACCTGTTGCTCCAGGTGGCGGAGGTGGTGGCGGTCCGTCTTCTTTAAGAGTTTATAATGAGAAGTTGCAAGGGATTGTTAATGGCGTTAATAAGGTGTTTATTACCGCTAGTCCTTTTGCAAATATAGTGCTCTATTTGAATGGTGTTCGGTTAGAGAATAATGAGTTCTCGGTGAGTGGGGCTTCCGAGGTTACGTTGGTTGAGGCACCTCGTTCAGAGATTGCGCCTGATGTGGTGTCTGGAGATTACGATATTGCTTAGGAGGCTTTTTTAATGGGTAAAGTAAGATTAAATACTCAGGCGTTAGATGGGTCTTTGTATGACGCTCAGGTTGCAACAGATGCTTCTATTCAGGAGACTAAAATTCTGTTTGATACTGGTACTGATGGACATAATCATGATGGGACTAATTCCCGTGAGATTGCTGCTCAGCGTACCGAGGTTTGGCATGAGACGCCTACGGGAACAATTAATAGTACTAATACGCTTTTTACACTTGCTACAGCACCTTATCAGACCAATGTGCAGCCTTTATTGAACGGTGTAGCGTTGAATTTGGTGCCTGCTGCAACCGATAATGATGATGATGATGAGTTTTATATGGTTTCAGGCGAAACAGTTATTACGCTTGGTGATGCCCCAAGAGATGCTCCAGGTAATCCTGATTTATTGGTGGTTCATTACGAGAAGGCCTAATGGGAAAGATTAGAGCAGACCAACTTGTGGATATAGAAATCGTAGATGCTAATGAGTTAGCGTCTACGGGTACACCATCGGGTGCTGATCAGACTGGAGTTAGAGATACTGCGGGCAATTATGTGGGTACTAATGTTGAAGCTTGCTTGGCGGAGATCCCTACACTTGTAGTGAATAATTCGCCTGTGGTTGCTGTTTTTACGGCGGGTGAGACTTTAACTGCTGGTGACTGGGTGTATGTTTCTGCGTCCAATACAGTGCGTAAGGCAAGAGCCAATAGTTGGACTACAATGCCTGCTATTGGTGTGGCGATGGAAGCAATTACATCCGGGAATACAGGTAAGATTTTGCTTGCTGGTGAAGATGGTAATCAGTCGGGCCTTACAGCGGGTTCTCGTTATTTTATATCATCGACGGTCGCTGGGGCTATTCAAGCATTACCTCCTTTGGGTTTTGGAACGTTTTTGCAGTTGGTAGGTATAGGTAAGAGTTCTACGGATATTGTATTGTTTATTAATCGCGCGGTTAGAAGGGCTTAGGCATGGCATATTTTAGACCGTTAGTTATCGCAAGTGATGGCTCTTACGATGAGTTGCAAAATGGTGAGGTGCTGACAGCGGATTATGCTGTTGTTGGGGCGACTACTATAGGTACACAGGATACCTTGCGTGTTGTTGGTCGTGTGACTTGTGTGGGTGCGTCTACTGTAGCGTATGCTATGTCGATATCACATACATATAGCTCGTTTGGGCAACCTCGCGGTATTGATGTCTCATTAGCGAATAATTCGATGGTTATGCCTCGCTCTTGCCGTGGGATCAATTTGGATGTTACGAACAATAGTTCCGGTTTTTTTAATAACTATTCCTCGGCGTATGGTATATATTCGCTTATCAATAATACAAATAATACTAGCGCTGGAGGCGGTATTAAACTGTATTCAGGATACTTTACAGCATACACGAATGATGCAAACTATGATTCATCTATGTATTCATATGTTTATGGGGTGTATGGTACATTGGGATCAAGGGGTGCTTGCCAAGGTTCTTTTTTGCATGGTGTATGTGGGCATGTGCCAAGCTTTGTTATTTGTAGAGAGTCATACGGTGTGTATGGACACTCTGAAGCAAATACTGCGAGCAAAAACCACTACGGGGGTTACTTTAAGTCAGATGGCTCAGGTGGTACTCGCATTGGTGCTTATGCTTATGGCACTGATGCTGCCTTTAGGGTTGATTTAGGTTTGTGGCAGAATACGGGAAATTTGGTATTGGGTGCTGTTGTATTTTCTGGTTCTGAGATGTTGCGTGTTGTTGGTAGTGTTCGCCATGAAGGTATTTCATATTTTCAGCATACGCATCCCTTGCTTGATTCTGCTTATGATTTAGGAACTTCAAGTATACGTTGGCGCTATGGGTATTTTGACGATGTGAAGGTTGGGTCTATTAATATTTTGGGTAGTGGAAGTCCGGCTAAGATAACGCCTTCTAATGGCTTTCAATTGGGAGAGCCGGGTGGTGCGGTGGCAGATATTTATTTGGGTGATATTGAGAATGCGTATACTACGACGGATATTGATATTAATGTTCGTGGGGGTACGGTTGATGTTGATACAGATAGCAATCAGGTTGACGGAAAGGAGAGTTTTCGTGTACAGCATGAAGGCTCTTCTAAGTTTTCTGTAAAGCGTGTTGATGCTGTAACTGATGACGCTTGTTTGACCTTGGGTAGTTATCATATTTGGGTTGATTCTACCGGTGACTTGCGTATTAAAAGTAGTGCACCAACGTCGGATACTGATGGTGTTGTAGTTGGGAGTCAGTCATGAGTGATGAACGTAATGAGTTTAAGTTATCTCCTAAATTATTGCTTCAGATGGAGAATATTGTTTTGCGCCAACGGTTGGCAGAGGATAATTATCATGCTGCAAAGCAGGAGGCGAATTTGCTTCGTGCCTTGTGGGTTAAAGACTTCGAGAGCGAACTTGGAGTGAAGTTAGGCAATAAGCCGTGGGAGGTTGACTTCCAGGGTGGTCTTCTTAAACTGATTCAGGAGGATGCTTAGTGGTTATTCCATATGAGTTTCGGGGGTATGAGTACGAGTATGTGGATGGTAAAATCCGAGTGCTTTTAGGGTACTGTGCTGATGATAACGGCGAAGAACCTGTAACGATTAACTCTCAGGTAGATTTGCTTATTGACCCCACAACTGTGGGGGTGAATGGTATGGATACTGGTGGGTTGGGTAGTAATTGCTTCATGAATGTTTTTGTTATTGTAAATCCTACTACTGAGCATATGGGTGGGTTGTTATCTGTGAGTAAAGACTCTCCTACATTGCCGGAAGGATATACTAAGAAGCGTTTTATAGGTTATTTTAGGACCGTGAATTCCCAGCAGATACTAGATTTTGCTGTGACGGGGAAGATGGATGCTAGGACTCTTAAGTATCGGTGTGATATGGCAACACATAACCAAGTTCTTGGTAATGGTACTGTGCTGAATTGGACTTCTATTGATGTGTCTCATAGGATACCAAGTGATGCTAAATATGGTTGTTATTGCTTGTGTAATATGGGGACTGCTCCGGTTTATTTTCGTCCGTATGAGTCTGAGGATGATGGGGAGATTATCCCTGTGCATTATTGTGGGCATAAGGAGTATGCGATAGCACATGTGACAGATGGGAAGGTTGAGTATAAGGTTGTTAGTGGTGGTGTTGCTAGTGCTGGGGTTTGTGGGTTTGAGTTTAGTTTAGCAGGATGAGATTATGCTATTACCTATAAGCGTGCCTGTATTTAATCCGTTAGGAAGTCCATTGACTACCTCGGTGGATTTTGCTGTGTTGGCGTTGCTTGATGGTACCTACTTTGATTTTAGCAGTAGGTACGGTGGTAGTGGTGATGATACATTTAAAGCTTATGCTTCTGCAAACTCTCCTCGCATATCGCTTAGCAAACTAGATGCTGCAAATCTTGATGGGTATTATGGTATTGTGCTAAGTGGTGATACCGTTCCTCTTGATCTTGATAAATTCCCCAATGGTGATTATTTGCTTGCTGCGGAAGCGTTGAGTGTATCCCCGAAAGGACGTTATGTGAATCAGATTGGTGTACTCAATGGACGGTTGGCTGAGACAATAGCAACCTTGCTGACGGGCGATGGCATAACTCAGGTTACTATAGTCGTAAAGACTACAGGTGGCATTGTTGTGCCTAATGTTACAGTGGTTGTACGTAATTCGCTGGATGCGTTGGTTGCCTACCAAACTACAAATATTTTGGGTGAAGCCATTTTTAATCTTGCACCAGGAACATATAAGGTGTATCTTAATCGTGTAGGGAGTACAGATGTCTATACAAATCCCTACTCGGTGGCGGTGAGTTATACCGCTATGAGAGTGGAACTTTACGGTACGCCAGGAGGTGGAGATATGCCAGTGCCCCCAGGTACAACAAGAGTTTATGGTTATGTGTCAGACGCTTTAGGCGTTGAGCCTCGTGCTGGCATTCAGGTTAGGTTGTGGGTGGAATATCCCGATGAGGCTTATACAACAGGTGGTATAATCATTACGGGAAGGAAAGCAGTGGTGCTTACTAACGACGACGGGTATTTTCATTTTGACGTTATACCACAGAAGTATCTTACGCCTCAAGGGGTTATTTATAGACTTGAGATACACGAGTCCGATTTTGAGGTAGATATTGCAGCGAATTTACTAGATGCTGGTGGTTCTATGTCGCTGGCAGATTTAGGAGCATATTGATGCCAAAACCCTTGAAAGCAATTAGTTCCCCGGGTGTTCGTCTCCCGCAGTACTCGGAGATCAAAAAGAAGAGGGAGAAGGAGCGGGAGAAGCGTACAAAGCAACGTCCTGTTAAACCGCAATTGAAGGGACGAATACGCAAGTCGATTGGGGCTAAAAGCATGCGTGCTAAAGTTCAACGAAGTTTGACTCGAAGTTCTAATCGTGGGGTGCGTGAAGCCGTGGAGGTGAAGCCTACCATAGCATCTACGGATTTGGCCCATGCTGTACTTAAAGCATTGGCTCCGTTGGGTGCTGAAAACACTTATAAGGGTGTTGTTGTTTTGCTAAAGTGGGTGTTGGTTGGTGTGCTTGAGAGTTTTAAGCGCCAATCGGTATCCAAGGAGGATTTGGAAGAGTTAAAGCGTAGGTTTGCTTCTGTGTTTGACCCTTCCTTGGCAGCCAAACCAGAGATTGCTGGTTGGCTGTGGGAGTGGTCGCTCCAGGGGGCTGGTGATAAGGTAGCAGACGCTGCTCGTGATTTGGTATTGCGAATTAGTGTGTCGGATGCTCAGTTTGCTGAGAAGGTGGGACTTTTGATAAAGCAAACAGTTGAGCTTTTAGCAGATAGTACGGAGATGTCTTCCCGCTTGGTGCTCAGTATGTTCAACGGGTTGCTTGTGCACTTCTTAGACGGGAGTTTGTGGGGAGTGCGATGATGATGATGATGCAGAGATTGACGGAAGAGGTTGAAGTTAGTTATGGCGCTGAGGGCGTTGTGGCTGTTTTTCAGTATAAGATGCAACTGGATGACTTTACTGGCTCTAAGTATGGCTTTGGGGATTTTGCTCGTCGTAATTTGCCGTCTGATACTATACAGATTCCAATCGTTGCTATTTATATACAGTCTGAGCAATTCTTTTTTGCTATTGGCGACCATGAGTCTGTGAAGGAGATGTTTGATATTGGTTTGGCTAAGGATGTTTTTGATAACCAAGATAAAGGGGATGTTATAGGCGGGAAAGCTCGTCGTTTGCTCGGTGTTGGTGGGTTTTTTGTCAAAGAGTATGATAGGGGAAAGTTAGCAAATCTGCGGAGTTTTTATCATGAGTTGTTTAAGAATGGGGAGGAGACTCTGCTGGTAATTGAGAGTTTAAACTCTCAATTGGAAGAGCAGATTAGACTTGCTCGTAGTAGGTTAGTTGATTTGCCAGATCAGGAAGACGATGAAGCTCGTATGTTGGTAACTTTGCTTAAACAGAAGTTGCCAAAAGACCCTTGGCAGATTGGCTTTGGCGATCTGTGTGGCTCTCCATCTTTTAAAACAGTATTTAGTCAAATGGATGATATCGTGATTCATACGATTTTTGGAAAAGGTGAGACACTGAAAACGGTAGATGACTTAAGAGTTCATTTGGTGAACACTTATGGTTATCAGTCCGATGTATTATGCACTAAGGTTAACTTGAGTCATGATAGTGATGTACAGTTATTACGCTCTGCTGAGATTGACCCAACGACTTCAGGTGGTAAGAAGCAAGTGTCAAAGGTAGCTAAGCGTCAAGCAAAGGAGCGTAAACAAAAAATTGGGGAGTTGAAGGATTTTATGCGGCGGACAACCCCTGGTAGTCCACAATATCGTGAGGTTGAGGATAGGTTGCGTGATGTTGCTGGTGCTGACTTTAGTAAGCATTCTGCTGAAGTTGTAAAGGATAGGCGAGATGCTGCTGTGCGGGGTAATGCAATTCTGCTAAAGAATAAGGATCAGGTTGCTTATGTGTTGAAGAAGAAGATATCAGGTCATTTGGCTACACATCCTTTGTTGAAACAGGAAGTGGATGAAGCGGTTGGGCATTTTTTATTTGTGGAGGTCGTGGAGCAGGATTGGTCTGGGGAGGAGAAGCTTTTAGGGGAGATTAAAGCAGAGTTAGCCTATTCTGACCAACCTAGATTGCGACCAACTATTTATCCTAGTGCAATAGACTGGTATTTATCTGGGGACCCCTCCGCAGCGGATGCTAAATTGTATCATGTTCAGACTAAAGGTAATGCGTTTAATAGGTCTATTGTTCTTCGTGGGCAGTTGGGATTAGCACAAGCAGTGGACAAGAATAAGGTTGATAAGATAATTAAGAGAATGAAGGGTGGGGATTTAAAGAATATTGTTGGTCGTGCTAATAATCCAACATTCAATATGTTTCGCTCTGTGATTCGAGTACTTAAGGGTGCAAGGTTGTTGACAGATGAAGCTAAAGGGAAGGATATAGATTCGTTGGTTTACTATCTTTTGCTTTATCCGTTTAAGATGACAGAGTTTATGCAAGGGGAATTGATTCGTGGGAGAGTTCAAGGTGTGGATATAGCATCTAATCGCATTAAGATGATTAACGTTAAGGATAAGCGTGCTGCTGGTTTTCTTAAGCAAGCATTTAGTTCCGGGGGTACTGTTTCGCGTGTGACAACGATGGGTAAGTATCCATCTATTTTGGAACTTGTTTCAAGCAAGTTGGCTGATGCTATGGTAAATAAGAGTATGGGGGAATATGAATTTGGTGTGCCCCCTGCTCAGTTGGGTTTTGCTGCTTTAGACCAGCAGCGTAGAGAGTTTGAGGATTATTTAAAGAAGCGTAGAGATGCGCTTATCAATAAGATGTTTAAGAAGGTGGCGCCTGATGCTGTGCGGGCTGCGGTTGCAACTTTGAAGAAGCAAGCGCCTGTCGTTTCAAGGCATCATCTGAGATCACGATTTGGTTTAAGATAGGAGACTATCAATGATAAACGTTGGTGATTCTGTACTGTGGACTAATAAGGACGGTTTGCAGTTGAGAGGTTCTGTTGTGGAAGTAGGAGAAGAGGGCGCTGAGGCTACCCAGTTAAAGGTGAAATGTGTTAGCAGTGGTCCGTTCAACGACCAGATCGTACTATTGACAACAGACCAAGTTCAAAAGGAGGGGGCTGCTCCACCCGAAGTTGGCGCTACTCCTGTTACTGCTGCTGCTGTAAATGGCAGTCAAAAGAAAGAGTCTTTTTTTGCAAGGTCTCCTTATTTACTTGAAGAGACTTTGCCTGACGTTGTGACTACTCGTTATGTGACTTCTCCTGATCCTGCTGATGGACATACTCATTATGTTGACCTTGATATGGATGGTGATGGTACTACCGATCCAGCTACAGGTCCACAGAGTTATACTCATACGCATGGAGTAGTTGACGGTGTAGTAATGCCTACATCAGAGCAGAATGTAGTTAGCACTCACCCTGGGGACCTTTCCAAGGTTGGTGATGAAGTTGATGCGCCTGTTGTTCCAGATGAGGAGCCTACAGCGCCAATGATAACTACTCCTTCTGTGGTTACTACAACGTCAACTACTCCAGGCATTGCTGCTGTGGAGTCACATTCAATTTACAATGGGCTTTTTGAGGTGAAGTCAGAGGCAACTAAGGCAGAGGAAGAGAAGAAAAAGAAGGCAAGTAAGAAGGATGTAAAGGGGGAGGATTGTAAGAAGGAGTCCTATGTGGACTATTTGAATTCTGTAATTTGGGAAGAGGAAGACCCAGTTGATGATAAGGAACCTGATGAAGAACCAGAACCAGAGTTGCCCCCCGAAGAGGATGAGGAGGATGAACCAGAGATGGAATCTTTAAATGATTGGGATGGTTATTGGCTTGGTGAGGACGAGGGTGCTAAGACACCTATTGCGCCTACTGCTGACGAATTGACTACTAAGGGTGGTGGGGATAATCAAGCTGTTGACCCTAAAACTACTACCGCAGTGCCGGGTCCTGAGCAGACAACTGATCCTCTTGATAAGGATGATCCTGCGTCAACTTCTGCTGGTAGAGAGGTAGAAGGTGAGCAACCGTTGCCTGCGGGTGCTGATATGAAGAAAACAGCGGTAGAAAGTGCTGTTAGAAAAGTTATGCGTGGTGTTAATCCTTCTCTTGCTGTGCGCCAATTGATTGCTGAAACTAGCAGGTTCTAGGATGGTTCTTCAGGTTGTACCTGTGGAGCCTACGGCTTCGCTTAGTTCGGTAGTTGCTGGTTTGCCTGTGCGATTGCGGGCAGACCCCATCACAGGCAAGGATTTTGTTGAAGTTGATGATGCTTCTGCCTTGCCAGAACTTACTAAGCGCTGTAGGTTTTACGGGTATTCGTTACAGGAATCGGTTATGCAAGCAGATTTTTTATATGAAACAAGTTACGAGAAGAGTTTGCGAGAAGCAGTTAATGCTGTGGTGCATGGCGAATATTCGTTGAACAATCTCGTTGAGGAAGTGCTTCTTTTGGAGGGCGCTGCTGTTGAGGTCGAGCGTGCTGTGGAGAAGACCTTGAAGGATATGGGTGTTCCTGATTTGCGTACTAAGCAAGACGCTGCTGAGTTTTTGCAAAGATTCATCTTTACTAATGAGTTTAAGCAAGGTTTGAATTTGCCGAATGATGCTTCTCCAGACGAAATTGTTAGGGCGTTGCTTGCTGCTGTGAAGCATTCATTACGTACTTTGGAGCAGGAGCAAAAGCGTCTTGAGCAGGAATTAGAGGTAAAGGTGAAAGGGTCAATTATTGGGAAGATTGGCTCTGCAATTTATGGGATATTGCGAGCGCTTTGGCGTTTTATAGTTGGCTTGGCTAAGCGGGTAGTTAATCTTCTATTTTTACGGTTTCATAAGAGTCCACTGTTAATGGTAATTGGTGTGTTGATGTTGGTCCCCCCTTTTACACCAATTAGTCCATACATGTGGTTTCCTGCTATGATGAAATTTATTGCTTCACTATTGGGTGCTACTGGTATAGCTTTGGAGGCGGTGTTTGGCATTTCTTTAGGTATTGTGATTGCTAAGGCGGTGCATGATGCTGGTATAGGGGTGCTTGCTAAGGGACCTGGTGTTTTTGATAAGGAATTGAGAACCTGGTTATACGAGGAGTCATTATGGAAGCCGTGTTTGCTGTAGCATCCTTGTTTGTGGCGGTGTATTCGTTAGTTGATTTGATGGAGTCTACTTATCGTTACATAAAGGAGAAAGTATGGAGCAACAGGTCGGGTTAACTACTGTTACTTTGATTGCTTTAGTGGTGACCGCTGCCTTTCGTTTTGCGAAGTATGTGCTGGATAAACGCACTAATGGGAGTATAATTTGCCCGTTGCTAGTGGCTAAGAAGAAATTAACGAAGGATGCTTCTGTGTCTGAGGATGTTAGTGATCCTTTAGGGTGTATGCTTGCATCCTTGAATGAGTTAACACGTAGGTTGGATCGACTGGAGGCGAAGTTAGATAAATAGCGGGAGACGTTATAGTGGGACGTAAACATTTTCCGTTGGTTGTAGTTTTGCGGTGTCATCAGTGGCCGATGCTAGTGCTAGATACCGTTGAGACAGTTTTTACATACTGCTTAAGCATGCCGTTGGTCGTTTTGTCTATAGACAATAATCCAGCAGTTCGCTTGCCTACCCTTGAACGCTTTCCACAGGTGGAAGTTTTTTGCTCTCAGCAGCAGTGGGGTTGGGGCAGCGGCCTTTATGGTTTGTTGGCAGATACTATAAAGTGGGTGGATAAGCAATACACTTATGATGCGTTGGTATCAATAGACTACGATACTTATTTTATAGCAAGGGGTATAGATACTTTGCTTTTGGAACGTTATGCTGATACGGATATCGGACTTGCTGGGGGCTACGTTGGTGACTCAGCAAACTGGCGTAGTCGGTATTACAAAAGTCGTGAGGAAGTCACCAAGATATTGGATGTGCCAAATACATATACACCTGGCGAAAGTGTGCTAGGTTGCTTTATGTGGTTAACAAAGCAAGGCGTGCAGGGTTTGCGTGAGCATAAGTTTCTTGATGATCCTTATAGAGATATTAGAGGTAAGATAGACCTTGCAGATGATCCCTGGTTAGCATTGCTAGTTCGTTGTGCTGGGTTTGGCATAGAGTCATGTAGAGACTTGGGGTATTTTGCTTGGCGGACTTCGTTGGGGTACCAGCGGTTTCTTGCTAAGGGACTGCGGGTATTTCATCCTACAAAGGTTAATCGGGATGTGCCGGGTTTTGCTGAGGAAATTAAGTGTAGGAATTATTTTAGACGGTTGCGGGGACGACCCCCGTTGACGGAGAAAGATTGTTATGCAGTGTAGGTTTTTTAGGAGAATAAGGAGAATAAGGAGAATAAGATGTCCATGCATGAAGATATTGCAGTGTTTGGTTCGTTGTTACAGGAAGGTATAGAGGGCGTCCGCCGTCGTCGATTCTTTTATGCAAAAGAGGTTATGATTGATGATGGAGAGGACGCCCTTTCTGCGTTACCCCCCAATTATGTTGATGAGTTGGTGGGTATTGTAAGGGAGTGGGGTAGTACTATGCCACCTGGTCGTAGAGGTCCGTACTTGGCTGGCCTTTGTACTCAGTTTCTTAAGGCTGTTGCTGATCCTTTAGTTGCGCATCTTGAAGAGAGTTTGGGGGTGCGTTGTGTTGTGTATATTAGGAGTGGTGGAGTCAGAGACTTGTTGTCGTCTCGCTTTCGTTTGTGGGATACTGCTAGGGATTCGTTGGTAAGGTTGTATCATCGTTGGGTGATTACTCCTCATCTTCGACGGTCGTTTGCGTTAACCCCCAAGATGGCAACTGAATTGTGTGATGATACGGTAGGGTTTGTGCGGATGGTTGCCGCTGCCTTGGTTAAGTTTTTGTCGGTACATTCTAAGGTTGGGATGCGCATTTCGGTGTATTACCCTTATAAGGAAGTGGAGATTGATGTCACTAAGACTCAAGCCTATCGGCGTATGCAGCAAAAGGGCAAGGTTGTTGGTAAGCGGATTCGCAAAGCGTTGCCACGTAAAACTATGATACCCTTGGATCGCTTTCCGGTTGTAGGAGCAGATAGGTTGTTAGCAATATGATGCCTGCTATTTCTGTAGTGATGCCTGTATATAACGCTGAACGGTATATACAAACTGCTGTGTATTCTATAATTAACCAGTCGTTTGCTGATTGGGAGTTGATAGTGGTGGACGATGGGTCTACAGATGCTTCAGTGCGTATGGTTGCTGAGGTGTGTGATGTTGTAGAGCATGGTGATCGTATAAGGATACTTCAGGGTGAGCATAGAGGGTGTGCTGCTGCGACTCATCAGGGTATCCTTGCTGCTCAAGCACCAATAGTGACAGTGGTGGACGCTGACGATTTCTCATACCCCTATGCGTTGGAAATAATTTGCTATCATATGTATCGTAAACGGAAACTTGGTTTTCTGTGGTCGAAGTTCGTTTATGGTAGCACTTTTGGTGAGCGACATACTATGCAGGGGTGGGCGAAAAGCACCCCTCAGAATATGTCTCTCCTTGAAGCGTTTACAACTACAAGGTGGTGGGGCGGACAGCATCAACGGGCGCTTCGCCGTGATCAGTATTTGGATAGCCCAGGATTAGATGTGAGTATACCATACGCAGTAGATTTGCAGTTAGCTGTGGTGATGGCGACTACGAAGTGCCAAACGGCTTTCGTAGATTATGTGCTTTATTGGTATAGACGCCATCGAAGTCAGATTACAGGGAAGCATCGCAAGGAGCAAACCCAAGCGCATAAGGATATAATAAGGAAGCTTAAGCAGGAATATCGTGGGCAATTAGGGGGTGAGCATATAGCAGTTCGGCGAGAGGTTGGGACGGATAAAATTATTTCTAGGTTTCCTAGATTTTTTACTGGACAGCGTTGTGCATACGTGGTAAGATAGTATTCGATGTACGTGGAGTAAGAAGTATGAATAACATATACGAGATTGCGGTTAGCATAGGCGTTAATCCTAATGCTGTTGCTGAAGCAGTAGTTGATCCTTTTGCGTTTGATCGTTTGCTTGAGCGGTGCTTTAATCGTTTAGTCGATCAGGCGATTGAGCGTTTGGAAAAGGGAACATTGTGTGAGTTTACCTTGCGGGGAACTCGGATAGAGTTTGACCCTAGCAAACTTGAACCAGAGAAAATTCGTAAGGAGTTGCCATCCGCTGAGCGTGCAGTGGAGAGAACGATCTTGCGGACAGCAGAGAAGGTAAAGAAGCGCGGGATGCTAGGTAGCATTTGGGATGCTGTTACAGGTATTTTTAGGAAATCGCCCAAGCATGTGCAGAAGGAAGTCGAAAAGAAGGTCGAGGATGTGGATGGTTACCTTCAGAACATAGAGGACCAGGAGATGGGATTGGCTAAATCCAGTGAGGGTTTAGCTCGACGCATCATCAATAAGATATTGTTGATGTTTGGTGATTCTTCTACGGCGGTCCCTGCTCTTTTAGGTATCTTGGGGATATTGGTCACAGCACATATGGGGGCTTTGTGGCTTGCTAGTTACACAGCGGTAATTCTATTGTGGTTGGTTATCCGCAAACTCTGGATGTGGTTAATGAAGCATATTCAAGATATGCTATAGGAGGATAGGGTATGCTATTAGAATCTCGTATTGTATTACCTCGGAAGGATATAGAGGCTCTGTTTGCCTTGTATCCTTGGTACATGAAGCAAAAGTCTTCCGAAGAGCGTGGCGGTTGGGTTTGGGATGCGTCGTTTTTAAGGCGTGTTGAAACATCATTTGACAAAGTGACTAAGAGAGTATCTGATATCTTGGGGCGTGGTATGCTGAAGCTTATATGGGATAGTGCTACGTCACAGTGGAAGCCGTGGCAGCATATTACTTTCTTGCTGCCATATTTTGGTTTACGTGCTCCTAAAGGGGTGCGCAATGCGGATGCTTCTGCTTATGTAGGTTTTGCGTCAGCGTTGGATAGCAAGGATGCTAGAGATGCTGATGATGTGCGTGCGATTCTTAAAGCAAATCTACCTCAGACTCGTACTGTGTTGTCTACTCGCTTGGACATTTGGAAGGTCGTTGAGGCTTTAGAGTTTGTTAAGGATGATGGGCGTTGGAAGCTTAACCCCAAGTATGCTCGTAGCAAGTTCTATCCGTATTTATGGAAGTTAACTCAGGAGCAGTTTGCTTTTGCTCGTAGCAGACTTGAGTTCCCGTATGGTGGGTCCAGTAGGATGGTTGACGATATTAAGTACCATCATCCGTTGGCGTCCACTAAGAGTAAATTGACCATCGTGAATGCGCTTCTCGCTGCGAAGGTGGACGATTTGAATAAAGAATATAATAAACCTCCTTATGATCGTTTCTATGCAATAAAGGGTGCTTTAGAGACTATTATGGGGGTTGGGTATCGTGGTGTAGCGTTGTCGGGTATTACACCTGGATACTTAAAGCGGTTGCTTGCTGTTAAAGATACAGCAGAGGAGATCGCTAGACGATATCTGGAAAGCATCTCGGTGTGGGATGCTGTGAATTGTTTGTTGGAAGGTATGAGTTTATCTCGTACCGTAGTGTTATTGGTAGGATAGATATGGTTGATGACGAGAGATTGTTGTCTCATCGAATTGGGTTTTTTTGTTTGGTGGCAGCACTTGTTGGTGTGTTTGCTGCTTTGGAGGAAACCACTAACCCTCGACGAGCTGAACTTATTTTGGGTTATTTTGGTGCGGCACTTGTGCTTTTTGCTTGTCATCTATGGTTAACGGATCGTAGAGCAAGATGATCAAAGGAGGTATGATCGTGGAACTCGTTGACAAGAAAAACGAGGAGCAACAGCGAGAACAACTCGCTATTAGGTTTGGGTATGTCCGCAATGTTGTTAAATGCCCTAGCGTGGATGGACATGTGCTTCGTGCTGTTTGGGTGAATGAGCATGGGTTGTCGATTCTCGAATCGGAGGCCTTGCGTTTTTATCAGAGAGATAAAAGCAAGACGGTTGATCCCGATTGTCCATTTTGTTGGGATCATGATATGACACTGCTTATTTCAAAACAGCATAGTGGTGGTTCAGATACTTTGTTGTCTGTTTATGCTTGTAGGTCTTGTAAGAAATTCGTAGTCTTTGGACTTAAATCAGAACCTTTTGAAGCGAAGGTTGCTAATGGGCCTTTTTGTGCAGAATGCAAGACACCAGGATCAATGTTTCTTTCTGTTGGTATGCCTGGTTTGCCAGAACCAAAATACTGTATTGCTTGTGGTAACATCTGGATAAGCCAACCGCAGGTTGAGAAACAGGGGGAGCAGACTTGAAAGTTACGATTAGTCGGGAATCGCTTTTAGCAGGGTTGACCCTTGCTAGGGCGGTTGCCCCTAAGAAAGAAGGTATATCAGCGGATATAGTCAATTTGTCCGCTGATATGGATTCGTTTTATGTGCAGGCGTGTGATCTGGAAACGTCTGTTATGTATACCGCGCCGAGCAGTGGCGTGGATGTAGTAAGTGGTGGGAGTCTTGTGCTTCCTGTAGCGTTGACTTATGATTTGGTGGTTAATGCGAGGAAGGGCCAGGAGATTGAGATAACTTCCCAAGAGACAAATGCTCAATTTCGCTTTGGGAAACGGGGGCGAGTGGTCGTTTATGGCCAGAGTCCTGATGTATTTCCTGATTTGCCAGAGTTTCAACCCAAGGGTTGCTTTAGCATCTCGCGGGAGGACCTGTCGGAGCTTATTGAAAAGAGCATTTTTGCTGGTACTTCAGATGAAAGTAAGTACGATTTAGACAATGTGTATGTCAAAGCACGCAGTAATTCTGTTTCGTTTATTGCTACTGACGGTAAGCGCTTGGCGATTTGTACCAAACAAACACCAACCCCAAAGAAGAAACAGGAAGCGGTCGTTCCTCGGTCAGGTTTGAGGCAGGTAGCAAAGTTGGTGAAGATTGCTAACATCGAGGAGGATGAAGCGGTTGAGGTTGCTGTAGTAGGCAACCATTTTGTTTTTAACACTGAGCATATTACGTTGGCGGTTGGGACAGTGACTTCTCAATTTCCTCCATACGAGAAGCTTTTGAATTCGGTTTGGGGGCCAGAAGCAAGGATTGATGCTAATGATCTTATATCTCCCCTGAAGCAGATTGCTGCATTGTCGGGGAAAGCGATGGATAGATTTGCTGAGTTTACATTCAGTAGCCCGCCAGCAGGAAAGTTGCAACTTAGCAGTACCAATTCTAGGGGAAAAGCGGAGTATGAGATGCAGGCAGCAATGGGGGATATGGTTCCCTTGCCTGTTAAATTTGATCCTGATTTGCTACTACCAGCGTTGGCATTTGCTGAAGATAAATTCGTTTGGCGTTGGACCACTGATGCTAATGGTCCAAGTTTAATGGAGATCGGCAGCGATTTTCGTTATATCGTATTGCCGATAAAGACGGATGATGGAGTTTAAAGTTAAGGGGGGGTTTGGAGATACATACTTGGTTGCTCTGTGCAAGTTGTATCACGCAAACTCTCCCTTGCGTATTATGCACTATGCGAAATTTCATGATCGCTGTGCTATACAGGATATCTATGGGTTAAACCCCAAGGTATCTAAGGTGGAATTTGTAACAAGGGAAGTGTTTGAGCGCTTTCCGTTGAAGGAAATCAATGTAACCTATAAGGACCATAGCGAGGCGTGGCCCCTTGAACCCTATCCTCAAGTTGATTTTAGCAAAGTTAATGTAGTTAAGTTTGGTTTTCCTGATCATTACAGTGTGGTGCAGGTTAACAGTGGAACTAGAGGCAGCAATGCTAAGGCTTTGGGGAAGCAACGAGTGTTGCATCAGTGTACGGTGATTATACAGGAATCCTTGCGTGTGGGTTATAAGATTGTTCCTGTGTTGGTTGGGACTGATGAGAGCTACAGATCATGGGTTTTTAGCAATACGATAAATTTGGTGGGACGCACCTCTCTTTTGGAAGCAATGAAGGTTGTTGCTGAAGCGGACACTTTTGTTGGCCCAGAAGGGTTATTGTTTTATGTGGCATTATCTCATAGGGTGCCAGCGATAGGGTATGCACTGCCAGGTAAGTTGCAGTCTCCGTTGATTCGCTGCGCGCCTGAGTGGGGTGCAAAAACGAAAGTACATTCCTTATAGGAGGCTTTATGGACACGTCTAAGGCAGTAGATTTGATACTTGAGGGCGTTTTGCCATCGGAATTGGCAGAGAGCATTGTGGTGGATGAGGGCATTCTTGATTTGCCTGTTAAGGCATATCGCAAGATAGCAGACATCCCACGTACTATTCATCGGAAGTTGGCAACAACGCTTTATAAGACCTACCACTATTTGAAAGATAAAGCAGATGATTTCACACGGGCAGTTAGTGGTGTGGAAGGCAATCCAGAATATGAGAAGGTTGCTGATAAGTTCTGGGGACAAGTGAAGAAGATTTATAGGGATGCGGAGGTACTGTATACCGCATCGGTTGAGGGTGGGTTTGATCCTCATGATGACCAAGAGATTGCTAGAGTACGGACAAGGTTGGATACGTTGAAGAATACAGCAAAGTATCTTTATAAGGAGGTTGAGACGCGGGTAAAGCGTCTTAAGAAGTATTTGCCTCATGATGCTCGCATGGGGGCAAAGATGGAGTTTGTGCGGGATACTGTTAAGGGTGTAAAGACAACGCTGGGGCGGGCAGGAAAGGAAATCCCTAAGTGATAAAGTCGTTGCCTGATTTGTTAGATGATCTTAGTGCTGCACGTTGTTTGAAGAAAACTGTTTGTTTTACTAATGGATGCTTTGATCTTTTGCATCCTGGGCATGTTCGCTTCTTAACTTATTGTAAGACTCAGGCGGATATATTGGTTGTGGGTCTCAATTCTGATGCTTCTGTAAGTGAAGTGAAGGGACCTAAGCGCCCTATTGTGTCTGCCAGGGATCGTGCGGTAGTGCTGGATGCATTGTCGATGGTTGATTATGTTACCATTTTTAGAGACGATACTCCACTGGTGTTGATTCAAGCGATTCGCCCTGATGTGCTTATTAAGGGATCAGAGTGGGATGGTTCAGTGGTAGGCGCTGCGCTTGTTGAGAAGTGTGGCGGACGTGTGTTGCTTTATAAGAGGCAGGAGGGTTATTCAACTACGGCACTTATAGAAAGGATAAAGGGGTTATGACGGATGAGTTTATGGAGCGCCAGAAGACCTGTACACATCCAGAGTGGGATAGTAAGTCTTCGCCTGGTATAACGTTTTGTACTACATGTTATGTGTTTAAGGTTCATAACGCTCTTGAAGCATTTAGGAACATGAAGAGTGTTTACGTGCCGTTGTTTCTACCTGATCCTATACAGACGAAGGAGTCCTCGTTATGAAATTATCTGCTTTTGATTTTAACGTGGGTGCTATATCCTGCGGTCTTGGGGTGCGGTACTTAGATGCACAGGATGCTATTTATGCTTGGCGGAAGTCATGTTTGCGTCGTGTGTCCTTGGATACGAAGAGGTTGAGTCGACCAGAGATTGTTGACATTGTGTCGCAATTTCGTTGTGTGCTTCGTAAGAGTGATGTGTATTGGTCTATTTTAAGCGATGGGCGAGTAGTTGTTGCTGAACATGCTGATGCTGGTCAGTGTGCTGAGAAGCGTGTGGCACGGTGGTTTAAGGAGAATTCGTAATGTGGGACTTGGTGTTTATTTGTTTTGTGCTGGGTGGCATTGCTGCTTATTTGGTTGTGCTGTTTGTGAATGCTGTTGCTAGGTGGTGGAGGAAGCGAAGACGAAAGTTGGCGGGATTTACGTACACGTTAGATGATGTTTCCCCGCTATTCATTGATGTGGATGTTGGAGTGGAGTCACAAAAAACCTATCACGATAGAGAGTTTGATGTTTGGTTAAACAACGAGCAAGGCATAAGCGAATTCGAGAAGGCATTTAATGCTTGGGATAAGGAGAATGCTAATGAAGAAAACTAGCATCTTCGCAGACTTTACTGCTTTTGGCGATCTGCTGGCAAAGATGGGCAGTGGTTGTTTCCTTGCCTCTGTTAAGAGTTTGGCGATGGCTGTTTGCAAAACCTTTCAGCGTAAGGGGAAGGTTTACATTTTTGGGAATGGTGGTTCAGCATCCCAAGCAGAGCACTTTCAAACTGAACTTGTGGGCAAGTTTATGCGGTATCGAAAGGGTTATCCTGTGATTTGCTTGAATAGCAATACGGGGCTGCTTACAGCGTTGGGCAATGACTTTGACTGGGATGAGTTGTTTGACCGGCAGTTGCAGGCGCAGGCAAGTGAAGGTGATTTAGTTGTGGGTTTGACGACTTCAGGTGAGTCGCTTAATGTTACTTCTGCGTTGGCTTGGGCACATAGAAACGATATTGCTACAGGCATTATTGTGGGGCAGTCTAAGGTGCTAGGTGATACATTCTTTATTGATCATTCAATAGTGATTCCAAGCACAGAAACTCCTCGTATACAGGAGGCAACTCTGCTTGTACTACATAGTATTTGTCGCCAGGTGGAAGATTATCTGGTTCACTGGGGTTAAGGGATGAAGATATTCGGTATTGGTTTATCTCGCACAGGAACCCATTCGCTGGTTGCTGCCTTGCGTCGTTTGGGGTACAAGGCTATCCACTTCCCAAAAGACTTACGGGTTTTCGATGGTGATATGGATGCTGGGGCGGATTTGTCTGTAGTGGCAAACTATAAGATGCTAGATGCTAAGTATCCTGGGTCGAAATTCATTTATACAGTAAGGGATGAAGTAACTTGGATGGCGAGTTGCAGGAAGCAATGGGAAGTAGCACCACCAGTTTTCGGCCGTCGGTCTTATGAGTACTGCTGTGCGGTTTATGGTACCCCACCAGATTATAATCCTGCTGTATTTGCTAAAGTACGGCGGGTTTTGGAACGAGATATCATTCAGCATTTTGCTGGTAGGGGACAGGATGTCCTTATACTTAATATTTGTGAGGGGGCGGATGCAAGTTTGTGGTCCGCTCTTGGTTTATTCTTAGGTAAGGATGTTAAGCATTTGCTTGATGAACCCTTTCCGTGTATTGACCCAAGGGAGATTAAAACGTGAGCAAGGAAGAACAAAGGAAGTTGCGTGATGCTGTGCGTAAGTTGGAGCAAACTGGTAAGATGGGTAAGGTGAGTATCGAAGAACACTGGGCCCTTATTAGTGATGGTTGCACTAATGCTTGCCAGGTTTCTTGCACAGCACATCAGTGTGAACTGAGGGTGACAAGTGGGTAAATGGCTGCTGTCTACCGATTATTTTACCCCCCATAGTGATTATCGAAAGCGGGCAATGCGAGGAGTGGGTTATACATTTGGTTTCTTGTTTGAGGACAGTAGATATTTTGTTGTGTTGCCTTTTGTATTGCCAACATACAAATCGTTTAGAGTTATTGGCGGCAATGTTTCGATTAAGTCTCTACGGGGTAGAACTCCGTTTGTGGCTTTGTGGTCTGTTGTAGAGGGCGGGTTTGCATATGAGTGTGGGTTGTCAGTGAGATTATCCGATTTAGGCAGAGTGCTAAGCAAACAAGCATTTGAGGAAGATAGGGATGTCGTTATAGCGGTTGTGTACCGTTGTAACGCTGTTGGTGAGTTAGGTTTATATTTTTTGGATTTGCTACCCTTTGTTAAAGGTATGCGTAGAATAAGGAGTGGTGATGAACAAAGCGTTGCTGGTTGGTATAAATAACTATAAGCATTCTTATGTGCCAGATTTACGTGGATGCTTGAATGATGTAGCAAATATGCGTCAAGTGCTACAAGCACATGTTGGTGGGTTTGATAACAAGAATGTTAGGGTTTTAGCAGATTCTAGGGCAACTGGCGTGGGGATTCTTGAACGCTTACATTGGTTGGTGTCCGGTGCTAAGTCCGGCGATTATATACTGTTCCATTTTTCAGGGCATGGGTCACAGGTACGGGATCGCGATGGAGATGAACTCACTGATTCGCTGGATGAGATACTGTGCCCGTATGATGTTGATTGGGAACATCATATGATTACAGATGATGTTTTACGGGATATCTTTAGTCGCGTTCCAGAAAGCGCATTGCTTGAAGTCGTGTTAGACTGTTGCCATTCGGGTACCGGCATCCGTAGTTTTTCATTATTCAAGGACCCAGAGGCTTCCATTGCAAAGTTTGCTCCTCCACCTCTGGATATTGCTTGCCGTTGGGAGGGGGAGAATGTAGAACTAAAGACTGTTCGCCATGCGTTTAGAACGTCGGAATCTCATATATTATGGGCGGGATGTAGGGATAAGCAAGTATCATATGACGCTTTCATTGGTGGTAAGTACCAAGGGGTGCTAACCCACTATATGTGTAAGCATATTCGTAAAGCGCCAAACGTTGAGCGTGCTACTTTGTTCAAGCGAGTAAGGGATTCTGTGAAGTACAATGGGTATGCTCAAGACCCTCAACTTGAGTTTACTGGTGTTAAGCGTATGGGTGCTTTTGGGCACTAACTAGTGTACGTTTATGGCGAAATTCCCAGGTTGTGTACAGTAGTTTGGTGGGATTATGAGTGAACTTGATTGTGGTTATAGATTATTTGGCAAGTATCCGAAAGCCGTGATGGTTTGTGTTATTCAGTATTTGAAGATTTTGCCTAACGGTAATCCTATCCACAAACTTCGGTACTTGTGTATCTTACCTTCTTATAATTCGCAACAGCAAAGAACAGTTAAATCGTATACGCTAGGAGGGTTTGCCAGTGGGTTGTTTGCAGGTGTGGACTACCCCACGGGGTTTAGATAATCTTTTTGGCATAATAGAATAAGCTAGAAGGTAAGTTTATATTTGGGGCAGCAGAGAAGCATGGCACTCTGCTGCCGTTGGACAAAGGAGATAAGTATGGATTATTTGATTGGGTTATTGATTGGTGATTATATTTTGCAGTCTGATTGGGAAGCGAATAATAAGCAATGGAAGAACCGGCGCTGGTTGGGTTTGCTTATCGCACTGTTTCATGGGGCATTGGTTACTCTAAGCATTTATGGTTGTGGTTATGCTGTAGGTCGCCGGTGGCCTTGGTGGTGTGTGTTGATTCTTTGGATTACCCATAGCGTTCAGGACTGGTTGAGGTTGCCTCAGTTGATGATGCAATGGCGTGGCCAGTTTAAGCATTTCCAGGAACATTTTCCAGGAACGTATATTACATTTGTCATTGTTGTGGATAACGTGTGGCATCTAGCATTGCTATTTGCTTTGTCGTTGCTGTGCTAGAATAAAGGGGACACTGTGAATTATTTGGTTGGGTTATGTGCAGTTAGCATTGCTGTCTGCGTTAGTGTTTTGTTGGGGGGTGATTATGAGTAAGTGGGTTGAGAGAGTTTTGGAGGTTTTGCCTGGGGCAAAAGCCTATACGCGAGAAGAGGATGGCCTTGCTGTGATTTTATCAGAAGAGAAGTATAGTGATGGTTTGTGGCAGCATTTATCTGTTAGTCGTGCTTCTGCGTTGCCAAGTTTGCAAGATATACAGGATGTAAGGGGTTACTTTATCAGTGAGAATCAGGAAGTATTGTTGGTGTTGCCTCCCCAGACTGAGTATGAGCAGGCATGTAAGAACTATGATCAGTGGGCTTATGCTAAAGGTCGCCCACCTCGGCATCCTTTTACATTGCATATGTGGCATAGGGTTGGTAAGAAGGTTTGCCCTGATTGGAGACAGCAAAATGTGTAAGCAAGAGTTTCGCAAAGGACAGCGTGTATCTGTTGTCAGGCCGGGTATAGCGTTGTGTGCCTGGGATGGTGAGGTTGTTGATGTGCAAGCTTGTGGTTGGACTCATCGCTATAAGGTGAAAACCAAGAGTGGGGAGCGTTGGGAGTTACAGCGGTCTCTTAGGATATTTGATGAAGTTCATTGGCAAAAGTGTATGTTGTGGCAGCATTTGAAATACAATAAGGATTTAGAGCAAGAGGAGGATATACAGGAGTTATTGGAAAATGAGTTGGAGGAAGCAACTATAGGTGAGTTTGGGCGTGCTGCTAAATTGCTAGGTAGGCTTGGTTTGTTGGATGAGGCTTGTAATATTTGCATTCATTATCATCCTAACGGTTATTGCTCCCAACTTGATTGTCATGATCTTCCCCTTGATTTCTACTGTGCTTACTTTCTTGTTGATTGTAATGCACTTTTGCATTTAGCTAAGAGCATAGATGGTTATGAAGCTTGTGGCAATTGTGAGCATTGGGAACCTTGCAACTCGCATGTAGGAGCATGTTTTTTATTGAACAATGCTTTAGTGGATAACGATTTTCATTGCATTAAATATAAGCAAAAGCAGGAGGAGGTTGATGATTGAGTCTGCAAAACGCCAAAATACATTTTGGCGCTCGGTGCTCCTTGAGGAGCGAAAGAACAAATCGGTGGGTTGCTTGGTAGCACGGATGCCCAAAGCAATTGCTGATAATGTATTACGTTGGGGCAAACGTATTCCTAGTAGTCGGTTAGTGGAGGCGTTGGATAAGTCCCCACCACATATTACAGTTAAATGGGGGATTAAGTCCCCGGTTAACGAGGTGCGTAAAGCAGTAGCAAATGCTCCTGTTAACACGTTATGGTGTGAGTTGCAGAATATTACGCTATTCGAGAACGAGGAAGCAGATGTGCTTAAAGTGGACGTAAAGTCCTTGGATTGCCATACGATGTTTGGGTATGCTACTGGCAAGTTGGATTGTGTGCCACCAACACACGATGAGTACATTCCTCATATGACTTTAGCATATGTGCAGTCAGGGTGGGGGAAGTTTTATTTGCCTGTGTCTAAGGTAGATAACCCTTTTTTAGGTGAGCATGTTATGCTTAAGAACCTTGTGTATTGCGACCCGCAGGACAAGGAGCATATTTGCCCCTTGCCTAATAAGTAGGGTGGGGGATTCAATGGGTAATGGTTTGATGAGATATGAGGGTTATGATCCTCCAAAGGAGTTTCTTTTTGCTACTGTGTATAACAGAGGTTTTATTGCTGGTATGTTTGGTGCTGGTTGTGGTCATAATCCGTTTGGCCCACCCCATCCTTGCGATTTGGATAGTCTTGTCGCTAGGTGTTGCCGTTATTGGTTTTATGGTAACATGACTGGGCAACATATAAGGTTGTGGAGATTAAATAGGAAGCCTGAAGATGACGCTATCAATTGCTGAGTTGGAAGGGTACGATGAGTTTACACTTCCTGATAACGAGATTTATGTTGGTGCTTATTGTGCTGGCTTCGTTGCTGGGTTGCGTGGCGATTCTCTTAAAGACAATCCTCACAATGTGTCTGCTACGTTATGGGCAACTATTGCATTTGAAGAGAGTGAGGAATGGTGTAGAGGTTGCTGCGACGGACTTAGTGCTAGGGGAGAATAGGTAGTGCAGAGGTTCAACTGCAAAGGAGATGACTGGATGAAAATATTGTATGCTGAGTTTATAGCGTTTGCTTTACCTGATGACTTTAACGGTGGGTTGTCGGATGCTTTGCGGTTGCTGGCGGACTACCATGAGGAGGTAGAACGCGAAGGCAAACCGCAAGAGATATCCGAGATTAAGGATACGGTGGATGTGGATGAAGCGTGGCAGGACTTCATAAAGGGGTTACCTGATAAGAAGTTGGTTGCTGCTATGGGCGTACAAGAAACTGGTGGGGCTACATCGCCAGATGCTTGGATATATAGGGACCCTAAACATCCTGTTAAGCGTGGAGGCAACGAGCATGGGGAAGGGAAAGCCAAGACATAATCCTAGTAAGCCACAGAATTGTGGCTCGGTGTGTAGCTTCTATGAGGTGGTAGCAGGTAAGGATGTTTATATGGGTGGCGGTTTGCCTTGGGTAAAATATTGCAGTGGCAACCCTCACAATTGTAAGAAAGCAGAATATAAGTTTATGGCAAGTCTGCCTGAGCATAAGCGAGGTGGGTCGTGGAGGAGAACTGATGGATGAAAGTAGGTTATTGTAATAGCTGCCAGCGTGACGTGCTTAGTGATGAATTGCCTACGCTTGGTGGTGGCGTTGCCTTCTGGGATTTTACTCCTGAGCAACCAACTGTTGAGCGGGTTGTCTTTTGCCCGTTTTGTGGTAATGGGATTGAGTTAAGTGAGGAAGCTAAGCGTGTATTATTTGAAGCATAACGATTGGCAGGCAATATATGCTATAACGGGACAAAATATCTACAGGAAAACGCAAACAGGTGCTAAGGTGTTTCCTTTAGCGACGGGCATGGTGGATGATTATGACCCCACTAAACCAAAGTTTGCTCATTGTTGCTTTACGAACTACTATTTGCAGGGGGCGATAAGCAGAGGTGATGTGGATGTTTCACTGGAAATGTTTGATATACCAAGGGAGTGGATAGATGGATAATGTTAAAATGAGAGAACCTTGCCCATGCTATGTACAGGCAGTTAATGGTAGTGGGTTTGTGCCTGTTATGGAGGAGGGCAAGATTGGCGTGTTGGAGTATGATACTGCGGTTATAGGGATGGAGTCCGAGTTGCTTTCATACTTTGGTGGGCGGGAGCCGGGTGTGATTATTTTTGATGCTATAGGTAGTTTGGGTAAAGCGGGTGTACCTGTTCAGACAGCACGCCTTGCAGATATTATTCAGTTGTTTTTGCATGAGACTATTGATGTTGTTATTTGTGTTTGTTATATGTGTTGTTGTTGTTGTGGTGATCCTGTAGCGTCTAAGTATTACTTTGATCTTACGCAGAAGCGCGATCAAATAAAGCAAGGTGTGATGAATCTTGTTGGTGATTTTCGGTTGAATTGAGGTGGTTTATGGTTATGCCTTACGATTATTATAACTTTTATGGTGGGCGATATTACTCTCGTTTTCTTGAAAAGAATCCAGAGTTTGATACCCGTGAGTTCCACGATTATGTCGTCCAGCATAATCGTGGCGACCGGGATTCGGGGGAGGTTAGTGATATCGCAAAGCATGAAGTTTTGCGGTTGGCCGCTGACTTTGAAGAAATGCGTTGGCGGTTTCCTAATGGGTATGGAAAGCATAAGGAGTAAGAGGATGAAACTACGAGTAGTTAACCAGCGGTACTCCGACCACTACCTAAGTAACTTCTTGATAAACTACGTCAAGAAGTTTGACATTCGCTCCTATATGGAGATTGGGGTAGCAACCGGTCGAAGTTTATTTGCTGTTGTAGATAATGCTCCTAAGTTGGAGCAGATTTATGTTTGTGATTCGTGGACCGGAAAGCATGGTGGTTGTGGTGCCACGAATCATCAGCATGTTGATGATAGACTTAGAGACTTTAAGGGTGAAGTTACGTATCTGGATGGAGATAGCAAAATAGTTATACCCCAATGGCGTCGAGCGAATCCGAATACAAGGATAGATTTGGTTACCGTTGATGGGGATCATGATCCTGTGCCAGCAATGACAGATTTGCTGAACGTTAGTGAGTTTGCTGACGTGATCGTTTTCGATGATCTTTACCATCCTGGTCACAAACTGGCAGAGGTTTGGGAAAAGTTTGCTATGAAGCAGAAACATAAAACAAAGTTTAGCCTCTTGTATCGCAAGGGGCATGGTGTTGGTTGCTTGGGGTTTGTTACCCCTAAGCGTTTGCGTAAAGGAATTTGAGGTGAGTTCAAATACTACTACTACTAAAAGTGAGGGGGCAGGTATGTACATGCTTTCTCCTCCCCAGGGTCATTGCCAGGTTTGTGCTACTAAGCATGACCCAAGGATGCCACATAATAAGCAGTCTATGTATTACAGTGTGTTATTTCAGAATACATATGGGAGATATCCGACTTGGCTAGACGCTATGGCACACTGCTCTAAAGAAATGCAGGACGCTTGGAAGGCAGAACTTGAGAAGCATGGTGTGAAGGTATGCGAGGAGGACAGTGATGACTGACGTAAACCGTATCGACCCGATAAACGAAAGCATAACACTTCGCTGCCCACACTGCAAGAAGCATGTGGTGCTGCCTGGCAGTATAGTTTTAAATGCTAAAAGCAATTCGACTGTTGAGCCAGATTGCCCACGTTGCTTGAAGCCATTTACCATAAGTGTAGATGAGTCGCTGGGCGTTAGGGTAGAACAATGAGATGCCCAGTTTGTAACCATTTTATGTCTCCATTATTGTGGAGTGCTGAGCAAGCAGATGGCAGTGTGCATTACGGTTTCTTTTGCTCTAAGTGCAGGAAGGAGATTGTGATGACGGATAAGAGGAGTAACAAATGATTAAAGAAATATGCTGTTCGGTTTGTGGTACGCCTGCCACCGTTTCGATACCAATTTCAGGTGAGTTTTTCTCAACCCTGTCTCAACGTGGTATATGTTTTGATGTTAAGATTCGTTGTTCTCATTGCCAACATTCTTTCGCTGTGGCTCTTGATGATGCCTTGCTTTTTAAGGTGACAGGTCTTAAAGATACTCATGAGGATGCTTATGTTGTATGCAAGTTGCTTAAGGAAGTAGCAGAACCACAACCTAAGTGTTGCCCACGCTGTAAGCAACAAGGCAAGGATTGGGAAGGGTCGGACCCGAAGTGTGCTTTCTCTAATGGTGTCTTTACTAGGGATAATTGGAACTGTGCTACTGCTAGTGCCTTGCGTGGTTTGGTAAACGTGGCATCTGATAGTAATGGGTGGAAATGCAGAGATGATTTGGCTGCTGGGTCGTTTGGTGTGTTGAGGGTTCCTAGTGCTGCTGAGGATGTGGTAAAGGGTTATGTTGTTATGTCCTGGTATAAGAATAGGGGATGCACTGGGCAGATTTGGGTTATGGAGGATGATAACCCTCCGCATCCCATTACCTTGGAAGAAGCAGAAGCAATACTCAAAAGCTATGAAGCACTTCAGAAGGTAGCAAATGAAGGCACTAAGTGATATTAACATAAGACCAGTAACTAATGTTAGTTTTGAGGGCATCGTTTTTGAGGATAATAAAGTAACAGGCACAATGCTAGTGCAACCCGCTTGGGAGTTTGCATTCACTATTCGTGAATCATTCCCAATCGCAAAGCGTGTCACTACATTGCTAGATGCAGCCAAGCGTTTTGCAACCAGATACGATTTAGCAAGGTTGGGTTTAGGAGTATAAACATGGGGATTGATAACGGAAAGCGTTATGGTTCTTTTTGCGTATGTTTTGATAAGGATTGCGATGACTGTAAGTTGTTTCCTTATAGCAGAACGCAGAGGCAAGTGTTGAATGATTTAGCACAGCAGGCAGAAAATAGGCAAGCAGCACGTCGGAGTATACAACCCTTGGTTGGTACGCTTAAGATTGCAAAAGCGGAGGCGTAAGCATAAAAAGGAGAACCTAATGGGACTATATGCTTGTGAGACATGCTTTGAGGAGCATAAACTTGAATACGTTAGTGATACTTGCCCCACTTCTGTGGCAACGTTAGTTAGCGCCCTACGTTTTGACCGGGGGCAGAGCGGTTGCTGTGAGGTGTGCGGATGGTTACGCGGTGACTGGGAGAATAAACGTATCTTTTGGACTCTATCTGTGCGTCGCTCTGATGAGGTTACAGTATCTGGCAGAAGGCAAAACCTGAAAGCACAACTTTCTGCTTGGCGCAAGGAATTAGAACAAAGGAGTAAAAAAGATGAAGCATATATCAGTAAACGATAACGGTACACATCATTGCCCGCTGTGTGGTAGCACATGGCAAGGTAAAGAAATACGCAAGTGGTGGCCTCCTACGTTTAAACTTGCTAAGGAAAAGCATTCTACGTTCTTTAGTCAGCACTCCTATGAGGTATGCAGTGAGCGACCCGGTGTTAAGGTCTTCGCTAGAGTCATACGTATCTGGAAACTCCTCATCATTTTGGGTAAAGAATATAAATCCAAGATGGTCTGCTTAAAAGGTGGGTGGTATCCTGCTGAAGACGTTAAGCAAATGTACCAACATGTTGACCGTGTTAGCAAGGGGATTAAGGACCCTTGCGTGGAACGCTGGAAGCGAGATGATAACCCAGGTTTGCGCTGGGAAGATTAGCAATGAAGAACAATAAAAAGTCTGTATTACTGAACAAAGCCAACGTCCTCGCTGCCGTCCAGCATTACGCCAACACACACCCGTCAGATATAAGCGATCATCTCCTAGCAATTGCCCAAGAAACTATCACAATTCAGCCTACGCTCATCGTAGAACTCGGTGTCCGCTCCGGCGAAAGTACATTCGCTCTTGCCCAAGTAGCACAGTACGTCTCTAGCGCTTTGCTAAGCGTTGATCACGTAAATTGTGATTCTGTGTGCTCTTATTCAGAATGGACCTTTGTACAGGCAGATAGCGTGCAGTTTGCTAAGCGCTTCCCACAATGGTGCCAAGAGTATTGGGGAGCTACACGCTCTTCCGATGAGCGCAACCCCATAGATATCGACGTTTGGATGCTCGATACCTGCCACCAACCAGAGATGACCCGCAGAGAAATACTTGCATGGTTGCCTTTTGTTAGGCAAGGTGGTATAATGATATTTCATGATACCAATAAACCTGATCGTGGCGTGATCCAAGCCATCGAGAAACACCTCCTAGAGGTAGCGCTTGGGACGCTGGACGAGAAGGCCGCTTTCGTTAGAGGTTTCCAAACCTCTACAGGCTATTACGTTGTGAAGCATTACCCGCATAGTTACGGGTTAGCAATTATCCATAGGATTAGCAAAAGGAGCTAAGCGATGAATCAAGCAATTAGTGCATGTGTGGATCAAGTACTGGAAGGCAAAAACCCCAAGCACCTCGCTGGACGCCTCGTCGAAAAGCAACTCGATGAGATTGGTTTGGTGGGGGCAGGAGCAATTGCGCTGGGCGGGTGGACGCTTGGAAAGGTTGCAGAATGGGTAGTCAAGAAGATTCGAGATGCTGGTCGCCTGCCGACGAGACCCAGGGTCAAAGGCCATAAAGAATATGAGCGCCTTGCCAAGAAAGCAGGGCGTGAGGCAGACATTTTTCTAAGGGAACTTAAAGGACTTGCTAAGAAGGGTGGAAGAAGCGACCCCGAATACCAGACTCGCTTGGTGCAGGGGGTGCTGGCGTTGGAAGATGATTATGAGCGGGCCGACCAAGCGTTTTGGGATAAGTATAAGAGTCTTAATATAGATTTGCCGAGTGCTATTGAAGGCAGCAATCTTGAGGATGTTAAGGCTAAGTGGGAAACATTGGGTGTGCTTATGAAATCCCTTAAGAAGAGGTTTAAGGACGTTAAGTTTGGAGACATTTGATGTGTGAACAAAGGGGCGGGTTTCGTGAACAAGATACCGGTAATCGTGAGCCGGGTGATGCTTTACGGATAGTTATGCTGCCCCGTGTGTCAGCACTCTACCGTTGTAGTTGCTGCCAGAAGATTGAAGAATATGAGACGCTGGTGGCAGGCTATCAAATAGCACATCCAAACCCGCCAGAGGTAGGATTTCTTGTTTGCCCAAGATGCAAGGTCATCCGCGTGTTTAGGCGGTTGCCTTGCTCAATGATAATAGGGGGTTGAGTATGCAACGAAGCAAGCGTGGGAGAGAGATATCTCGGGATGTGGAGGCAGTTTATGTTTTGGAACCTCATTATAGCAGGTTGCGGTACGAATACGAAAGAGAGGGGTGGGTTAGTGATAATGTGTTTTGGGAGCAACTGAATCGCTCGTTGGATAGGTTGCTTGATCGTATTGCTCCTACGATGGCTCTCTATATGGCTTACCATGCTTTTTACCTCGATGGGGTAGAGCCTCGCAACCATTGGGGGGTGAATGTACATGCTTTTCTTAAGACTTATTATTGGGGGGTCAATTGGGATCGAGACGAGTTTGTGTTTGGGGTTAAGGGTTGGGATTATGAACGTGTATGTCGTGCAGCATTTTGGGAAGAAGCTCTGTATGATGATTGGTATTTTGGTATTTTTGGCGTGCGGATTCCGTTAGGCCGCATCTTTTTGGAGATGAAGCATACAGCGGTGTTGGGAGACGATGGCTTTTATCATGTGCCAAAGGATGTTTCTAAGCGATTGTATGCTGAGCTTAGAAGCTATTTGCAGAAAGCGGAGATTGCTAATAACAAGTTGCATCAGTTCCCCTACTCATTTAGTGCTGAAGCAGCTATTAGGAAATATACTACAGGCCGAGGTTCGGGGGAAGTTAATGCTGGTGATTTGCGTTATGCTAAAGCTATAGATATGCTTAGTCGTGCGTATGGCAAAAGCATCCCTCAGCGTATAATAGCTTTTCATGTGGCAGTTAATACTGTGCATGGAGGTTATGCTGTGGAGACTACAGTAGCAGATGAGATTGGGTTGTCTTATGGTTTGTTGAATCGCTTGTCGAGCATGGGCGTATTGCCTAAAGCGACAGCAAAACGCTTCTTAGAAAGCGTAGGGCTGGCAGTGGATATGATAGTGGAGGGCGTGCTGCCTAGTGTGGTTGCATGCCAGATTGTATAAAGCAAAAGGAGGTACGATTATGGATATACAAGATTTGATGGACGCTGAGCAGGGGGCGTTGATGGAGAGAGTAATCAAGTTCAACCAGACACAACTCAAGCATGTGTCGCTGGTACAGGAATTGACCTGGGAGTTTTGCCAGTTGCTTATGAAGCAAGCAATTGAGCATGACGCTTCCAAGTTTTCAGCAGAGGAGTATGAGGCTTTTCTTAACTCCCAAGAGTCATTGGCTAAAGCTAAAAGCGGGACGGATGAGGACTACCAGAAGCATTTTAAGTCGGATGCAATTCAGCACCATGTTCTCAATAATCCGCATCACCCAGAGTATTGGGATGCTAAGGAGCAGGAGATGCCGTTGGAGTGTGTTATCTCTATGTTCTTCGACTGGTTGGCGAGGACAATCCAGAAAGGTGGGAATCTGGAAGACTTTTGGGAGTACAACTTGGCTAAGTTGGAGAAGCAACCACGGGCTAAGGCAGTGGTTGAGTTGTTGCGGAAGTATTGTGGTGTTTTGGTTGCAGGGGTTAAAATAGGGTGCTATAAGCATACATTGGGTAGTGTTACTGCAAAGACAGATATGGATTGTGGTGCGCGGCATCCAGAAGCGTTCCAGGCAGGTGTGGATTCATTTGCGGTAGGACTTAAGGTAGAACATAATCCTTTTACTGATTGTGATTGTCCTGAGCATGTTGCCTGGGATGCTGGGTATGCTATGGTGGCTTCTCGGTCAACTCCTGCGGATTTGGTTGTGGGACAATCTCTTCTGCCGGATTTAGTAACGGTTGCTTTTACTTGTGGTTTCAATTCATTTAATCAAGGTATTAGCAGGGGTACTAATCCGTATACCGAGGATGCGTTGCGCAGAGAGTGGTATAGTGGTTTTGATGCTGCTAGTGCTGCTTATCGAGTTGGCCTTGCGAATTTGCAGGATAAGCAAGATGCTACCAGCAACTCTGCTGTTGATGTTGCTAAGGTGTGTAAGCCAACGCAGGGGCAACAAGCAGATAAGGCAAACGAGGATAAGCAATGCTAACCCCATATCATACTGACAATTTTGGTGACATCTACAACGGGCATGTGCTTGAGGTGCTCCGGCGGTTGCCGGATGCTTCGGTGCAGTGTTGTGTAACTTCTCCACCCTACTGGTCGCTTAGAGACTACGGCACGCCACCCCTCGTTTGGGGCGGGTCGCCGGATTGTGAGCATATGTGGGGACGAGAAGACTCCACCTGCTTTTGCGGGGCGTGGTTGGGCAGTTTGGGTTTGGAACCAACGCCGGACCTTTATATCGAGCATCTAACAGAAATCTTTAGTGAGGTTAAGCGAGTGTTGCGGGACGATGGGACGCTGTGGCTTAACCTTGGAGACTCGTTTTACGGAGGTAAGGGGCGAAGTTCTTGTCGTTATAGTAGTACACACTTTGACAGGAAGACATTGAACAAAAAACACCATTCCTTTTTCAAGGAATATGGGGATATTCGTCCATCTGATCGGCCTCATGCTATTTTGAAGCCAAAGGACCTCGTTGGCATTCCGTGGCGTGTTGCTTTTGCTCTTCAGGCGGATGGGTGGTATCTTAGACAAGATATCATCTGGAGCAAGAATGCTATGCCGGAATCGGTTAAGGATCGTCCAACAAGAGCACACGAATACATCTTTCTGCTGGCGAAGTCTCGCAAGTATTATTATGACAAGGATGCTATTGCGGAGCCATCCAAGCATCCCAACGACCTCAACAGAGGCAATAAGCGTAAGCGAAAGCCAACTGCTGTGATATCCGGCATCCGCAAGGGTGGGGTCTACCCAACTAGAAATAAGAGGTCCGTTTGGCAAGTCTCAACGGCTAAGTTTAAGGATGCTCATTTTGCTGTGTTTCCAGAAAAACTTATTACCCCTTGCATTCTTGCAGGGAGCAGAGAAGGGGACACAGTTTTGGACCCATTCTTCGGTGCGGGAACTACGGGGGTTGTATGTGGAAGGTATGCTCGCAAATATTTAGGCATTGAACTAAGCACAGAATATTGTAAAATGGCTATAGCAAGAATTCGTGATAAATGCACGACGCTGTGGAGTAACCTATGAGTAGATTAGTTGTTTGTGCTGGGATGTATCGGTCAGGTAGCACTTGGCTTTATAACACGGTACGCTTGGCGTTGCTTAAGGCAGGCTTTTCGGTTTATGCTGATACTGAATCTAAGTATGATGCTAAGGGTGAAGCTGATTGGCATGTGGTGAAGACGCATGTTTTTCGTGAGGACTTGCGGAAGAAGGCAGGCTTGGTTATTATGACTAAGCGAGACCTTCGGGATGTTGCTGCTTCTGCTATACGAGTGGGAAAGATTAAGCATAAGGATATTATTCCTTTTCTCAATACTACGGTGGCAAGGTATGATCAGTGGCGTAGGTTTGCTAGTCTGACTCTTGCTTACGAAGATATCCATAAGGATAAGATCGAGGCTACCAGTGCTGTTATGCAACATCTTGGGTTGGCGGTGAGGGGGAATGCTAAGGTTAGGATTTTGACATCATTGTTGCGGACCCCCAAATCCAAGTTGGCAGTGGAGGGTAGCGCTAAGGTTAAAGGTGTGTGTATAACTGGTCTTTGTTTAGCCACTGCGGTGAGCAAAGCGGTGGAAGCTTTAAAACCTCCACCGAAAACCGCCAGCACTTATGACCCCATTACGCTTTTGACTCCAGGGCATATTACCGATGGTGGTGTTGGGACTTACCTAAAGACTCTTACCAAGAAGCAAGCCAATGATATCTGCTGTGCTTTTAGCGATTGGTTAGATACGTATTATGTAACTGTTGATACAGATATTATTCCTTGTGCTTCTTGTTGTCAAGCAATGTGTCAGGTGCAGGAGCAGTAGATGGATTACATAAATAACATGAAGGTTGAAAAACTTAATGCTTACTCTGTTAGTTCGTTGGAAGCATTGTTTACGCTTTACGATTTATCAGAGGATATTGTTACCAGGCACATCCCAGGCGACATCGTAGAGTGTGGAGTTAGAGACGGCGGGTCGGCTGCTGTTCTTTCCTTGCCGGTTGCAAAAAGCGATAGGCAACTCTGGCTTTACGACTCCTTTCAAGGGTTACCGATGCCTACCTTCCAAGATACCCCTGAAGCATATGCTTATGCTGGTAAAGCAATAGGCAGCAAAAAGAGAGTTATGGAAGCGCTGGCTATTGCAGAGTTCCCAGTGGAGCGTGTAGTCATTCGAGAAGGGTGGTTTAAGGACTCATTTGAGGACGTTTTGCCTAAGCGGGTAGCTTTGCTTCATGTGGACTGCGATTGGTACGAGAGTGTGCTTAATACCCTCTTTACGTTTTACCCTTTAGTTCATCAAGGGGGCATAATCGTTATAGATGATTTTGGGCATTGGGAGGGGGCAAGGCGGGCTTTCTACGATTTCGTCCACCAGATTGCTGAGCGCCCTCTGGTGGAGCGCTTTGGGCATAGTCGGCTTTATTGGGTTAAAGGCAAGCAGCATAACCGGGAGCAATTGGGAGGACCACCACTATGCAAACCAGCGTAACTCGTTGTGTTCCATTCTTTAGTGGAAATTCACACGGTGCAATGGGGCTTAGCGCCTACATCCTAAAGCCTACTGTTGTAAGTCGCTGGCTGCCAGCGGGTAGCAAGGTCGCTTGGATTTATAGGAGTAAGAAATGAGCTTAAAACGGGATATTGAAGCGATATACGTGTTGGAGCCGTGGTACTCGAAATTGCGTTATGAACTGAAGCATGAGGGTTGGGTGCAGGATAATGTTTTCTGGGAGCAATTAAAGCATTCGCTGGAGCGATTAACGAAGAGGGTTATTCCACCCTTAGCGGAGAGTTTAGCGACGTATGCTATAGGTGCGTTGGTCGAGGATTTTGATTTAGATGCTTATACACTGAATTTATTGGGTGGGTTGGATTTGATTTGGAAGGGTAAACGGGTATTTTTTGATCCTGATGTATATGGTTGGGGTGAGCAACCCGTGTCGCTTTTTTATAGAAAGGTTATTGATAACTGGGATCGCGTAGAACGTTTGCAGTCACCGTTATTTTTGTATCCTGTTGTGGCATTGTTTAAGCGATTGAAGCCAGATGTTATACAACGTAGAGACGGAAAGTTGGTTTGGTATCTTGGTGCGAAGTTTTTAGCGGAATTTACTGCTATAATTAGGCGTGGTTTAGTAAGTGTGCAAGATCGTTGTAAGTTTAGTGCATCTAGTCAGGTTCGGTGGTATAAAGGTATTTCGATGCCGAAGTATTTGCTGGATGCGGGTGTACGGTTGCTTGTTGCTGCGGATAGGTTGAAAGCAAGTTATCGAGATCGTATCCCAAGTCGTATTTTAGCAGTTAATGTAGCTTTGAATACAGTACATACGGATGAAACTCTTTCCGTAGCAGATTTATTATGGAATATAGATAAGGATATTCTTGGCCGTTGGAGCAAGATGGGCGTCCAGTCAAAAGCAACGGCAAAACGCTACTTAGAGTCATTGAGTGTTCGTGGGGCGATAGACCAACTTTTAGAAGGACAAAGTTTGCGGACCGCGGTGTGCGGTCTGCTGGTGTAGCAAAGGAGTTATGATGAACAAAGATAAGTGGTTGACGGTTATATGCGGGCCAATGAAAAGCGGAAAAACTAATATGCTGGTGGCTCGGTTGAATGGGTTGCTGAGGAGGAAGATGCGAGTTGGCTATTTTCAGATAGCAACATTCGTAAAGGAGAAGACATTGCTGGAGAAGGGGGTGCGGTCGTGGGATGGTATGGTGCTGGAAACTAATCATGCTTTTCTGGTCCCACCAACCTTCAACTTCTTGGATCGTTGGGTGCGGGATGATTATGATGTGTTTGCTATTGATGAGGTGCAGTTTTTAGATGAGCAGCGGGCAGTGGGGGTGCTAACGCTTAGCGAGCAGTATGGCAAGCGTGTGTTTGTCTCTGGTTTTGATGTGACCTTCAACGGCAAACCTGCTGAGAATCTTCCCTGGTTAGCGATGTATGCTGATGAGGTGCTTAAAGCACGGCAAGGGGAATGTGAGTTGTGCGGTGCCGTGGCTCGTTACTCGTATAGGTTGTCTGGGGGCACTGAGTTGGTTGCTGAGGTCGAGAAAGGGGCAGAGTATGCTCCTATGTGTCGTAGTTGCTATCATGCTGTAGTGGACAAACAAGGTTATGTTGGTTCACTAGAGGGAAAGGAAGCATAATGATTTATGTAGAGGGTTGCATTGGTGTTGGTAAGAGTACATTTATCAAACCGTTTGCTGAGTATCTGAATGCTAAGATTAAGACGGTTGTTCCGACTGCTAAACCCAATAAGGTTTATGCTGAGACGGTGCGTCCAGCGTTTCTTACACCGTTTTATGCTGATTTGCTTAATGAAGTTAAACCGTCTTTTCATGCGTTTCGTTTGCAGTTTCGTGTGCTTGCTGATCGCTTTTGGCAGCATTTTGATGGTGTGGGTTATGAAGTAGCAAATAACCCCAACAAATCTGTGCGTGTTCATACCTTGCATGATCGCTCTTTGCCTGGGGATCGGGCATTTGTTGAGTTGCTACATGATGACGGTTACATCCAAGATGATGACTACAAGACATATATGGATATGCAACGTCTTTACATGGAGGGAATATGCAGAACTCGCCCCTCCCTTTGTATTTATCTCAAAGCGTCCCCAGCGACCTGCCTGAAGCGATTGCGGGAGCGTGAAAACAAATATGAGGTCGGAGTAAAACTTGAGTATTTAGCCGATTTGCAATCGGTATATGAGGGCGTTGTGCTGCCTGCGGTTGAGGATATGGGCACACAAGTAGTTACAATTGACTGGGAAACATATAAGGAGCCAGAGCAAGTAGCAAAATACCTTCGGCGAATGGATGCGGGGGAAGCAAATGATGTTTGGAATTGGTAGGGTATCGTTATGAGTTTAAAGCGGGATATCGAAGCAATATATGTACTGGAGCCTTGGTATAGCAAGTTGCGATACGAGTATGAAACTGAAGGGTGGGTACAAGACAACGTTTTTTGGGAGCAGTTGAAGCGGTCGCTTGATCGGTTGACGCAGCGAGTTATTCGATGGTTAGGGCCGACAGTGCTAGGCGGTGTTTGGCGTGGTGGCTGGCCAGATTTGGGGTCTCCTAAGGTTGATGACTGGGATTTTTTGTATTTGACTGGTTTGGAGGTTCTTGCTCCAGATACTATAAGGTTATCGTACCCGTGTTTTCCACAAAAGGGTGAGTATGGTAGTTATAAGAATCGCCTTTTGTATTTTGTGACGCTTCCTATACTAGATTTTTTGAAATCTGTGCAGAGTTTTGGTGGGGCCCATTATAATGGGTGGACAGTTACAGGCCCACATGTACAACGCTTTTTGAGTGGTATGGATCGCTTGTTAAGGACTGAGAGAGACGAGCGCGCTAAGCAAATGAAGTTCCCTTATACTGGAAGCGCAGTGCAAAAAGTTCAAAGACGGCAAGAGAAAGCGTTACAGGGGTTTTATGGGGGTGCTGAAGGGCGGGAGCTTTATGGGTTTAGTTTGCTTTTTGCTAAAGCGGCGGATTATCTTAATAAAGCATCCAAAAGTGGGAGTAAGATTCCTGAGCGGATACTTGCTATCAACGTAGCATTAAATACGGCGCATCGGAATTGGAGTGTTGGGGGGGTAATTGGACTTAGCAAAGCAGACTTGGATCGCTGGAGTCGGATGGGCGTCCAGTCAAAAGCGACAGCAAAACGCTACCTTGAATCTAGTGTGCTAGATGCAATAGACTTAATTTTGGATGGTGTTAGCCCCCAGCGGATGGCGGGTAGCCTTGTGGAGACTATGGTATGAAACTAACAGAACACAATATAGCAGAAGCGGTCAGCGGACTGCTGGTTAGCAAATCTGCTGTGGGGGTAGCAGAGAGTTTAGTGAATGCTACCAACCTAGAGGAGTTCTTGCCTGCTTTTGGGGCTGCTGCTTGGCATGCTGCCAGGCGTCGAAGACGACCTAATTGGGGTCGTAAACTCCAAGCACTTCGCAAACGGCGAGAGATCGTTGAGGACCCTGAGTTTGAGGAACTTGCTGATGCTTACGGCGAAAGGCTTGAGAAGTTGCAAGAGTGGTTAGCGGATTTGATTAAGCAAGTTCGTGCGTTGGGTTACACCAACGGCAAACCTAAAACCCCTCCGAGGCCTGCTGATGTTGTTAAGGTAATAGAGTCAGCATTGAAGTTGCGTGGGGCGTTGGTTAGTTTACATGGCCGCTTTAAGCGTACCGGTGAGCGGTTGGATGCTAAGGGGTATGCTCAAGGCGAAATGTTCTGGAAGGTGGAGAGCGACTTTCGGGATATGCTTTATGATACTCGCTTCATCAAAGAGCGTAAGGTTGCATTGCAGCAGGATTTGAGGAAGTTGCGTAGGAGAATTATAGCATGACGCTTAGACGAGATATCGAAGCGATATATGTACTGGAGCCTTGGTACTCGAAATTACGTTATGAGTTGGAGCATGAAGGTTGGGTGCAGGATAACGGCTTATAGGGCAAACTGAGCGAAATGCTCGAATAGCACAGATTAAGTTTCCGTATAGTGGGTCTGCTGTTGCCTCTGTTAAGCGATACCAGCAACCGAGTGATGTTATGCAAGGTGTGTATCGTAGGCGTTTGAAATACAATTTGGTGTATGCTAAAGCGGTGGATCGTCTTAATGTTAGTCTTAAGCAAGGTATTCCTGCTAAGTTGTTGGCAATTAACGTAGCGTTGAATACAGCGCATCAGATTGGTGGTGCTTATGAGGATGTTGGTTTGAGAAAAGCAGACCTTGATCGCTGGAGTCGGATGGGCGTCCAGCCAAAAGCAACCGCAAAACGCTACTTAGAGTCTAGCGTAAGTGACACAATAGACTTAATACTGGAAGGTGGCAGTCCGCTTGCGCTTGCAGGAGGTTTGGTATGAGTATGCAGGTAGTTAGGATGAGTAGACTTGGAAAGCAGAAGACCACTGGCGATGTGATCTGTGCGTGCGGGCAAAGGTTGCATCTTAATGTTATTGTGCAGGTACCATACAGAGGTTTTCGCTCAGCGGATTCTCCGATCCAGGGGACAATAATTTGCCCAGCGTGTGGCAACTCCCAAGATATACGGGTATGCAGGTCATTTATGCAGGAGACCCCTAATGAAGATTCTTGTAGTACAGGAATATGGAATAGGTAATTTGATTTTAACCACCCCGTTGATCAGGGTCTTGTCGCGTGAACACCACGTAGACATCATAGTTAGCTCCAATCGGGTGGCGGGGTGGCTTATTATTAACATGCTAACGAAGGCGGGTTGCTTGCTTAAAGACAACCCCCTGTTGTTTGATATGGTTTACGATTATGTTCTTTATTGCCATCCGCCGGGGCGAATTCGTCCCCCAAAGGGACAATTTCGTCACCAACGGGTTATACCAACTGATAAGGACAAGCAGGATAAGAAGTATCCGTTTCGGTTTTCGGAGCATGAGGTTACGGCATGTCTTCGGTTAAGTGAAGGTTTGATTAGTAGAGAAATAACTGATGAGGACATGCAGTTATATTGCGAGTCGCAGCCACCTACACGCTTCACATCTGATAAAAATAAGGTGCAGGTGGCTATTGGCATTGGTTACCTTAAGGATCACCCTTGGTGGAGGCAGAAGCATTGGGGCAATTTTAAGTATGTGCAACTGATACAAGAACTTAAGGAGCGAGGAGCTATACCGGTTTTGGTGGGGGATCATAAGGATCAGAAGGCAGATGGAGAGGATATTCAGAAGCGTAGTGGTTGCAAAAGTTTATGTGGGACTGGACTTGGTACTGTGCTTTCGGTTATAATGGGATCAGATTATTATATCGGGAATGACAGTGGCTTGATGCATGTAGCGGCAGCGTATGGTAAGACTGTAATAGGCATATTTCGAGAAGGGATCTCGAATCCCATAAAGAATAAGCCTTGGTGCTCTAATGGGCATGCTTTGGTTGATCCTACAGTTGCTGATGTGCTGGAGGTCTTTGGAGACATAGATGGCTGAGAATCTAAAAGCGTGGATAACTTGCTTGGAGGAAGCGCTTATCCCACCAGAATTAAGAGAACCAGAAAAAAGCATTCCAGTATCGGATGCTCTTAGGTCGTTAGAGGCAGAGTATAAGTCTGGGTCTGGCGAATGGGAGGCTTTGCGTACTCGATGGCGAAGTGATCTTGCTGCGGTGAGAAGGTTAAACCAGGATGTGCGTAAAGCAGAGGGGCGATATAAAGCAATAGCGCAAGAAGTTGCTGATCTGAAACGGGCCCTAGAGGATGCTGAAGCAAAAGCTATAAGGTCCAGCAAAAAGATGGATGATCCGGGTTATCGTTTTCCTAATGTTGTGCCTAGCATTTTGCTGTTGGCTTTAAATGTTTTAAAGTCGATACAACGGAGTGAGCGGAAGTTTGGCAAGGAGGTTATAAAGATTGGCATTTCCAAGGCTTTGGCTTTTGCTGTAGAACGCAACTTTTCTTTTGTAGAGATGAATATGCAATCTAATCTACGGGTTACGCAAGTTGTACCTAAGAATGTTGTTGATCCTGAGTCGGGTATACAAGTTCGTTTGGCTATGCCATGTATACTAACCTTGCGAGATCGCAGGACGAAGAAGGCATCTACTCGCACAGAAATGCATGAAGTAGATATTTTGGTTACGTTAACCCTGAATGCTGCTCATGGCGTGGGGGGTGAAAAGCGTCTTTATAGTGCCTTGTTGGCTCGCCCTATCGAGGTCGATGGTATAGTGCTTAAGCGCAAACTGTAGGAGGGTTTATGGACAGTAAAGAAAAGAATTGTATGCTGAACATATTGCATGGGCAGCAGTCGGCGTCTCCGGTTGAGTTAAAAGCGAAATTCATCACTGAGGATGCAGTTCAGCAGGAGATGACTAAGAACCTTATTGAGGTGCTCGATGAGGCCTGGATAAAGCAAGAGTTGCTTAAGGAGGGTGTTGACCCCGAACGCTTGGATGAGTTTATTGAGCCTGTTGTATCTACCGTAAAACGGTGGTGGAATATGGCAAAGGGTTTGTTTAAAAAGGAGCCAATTCCTTCGGGCAAACGCAAATTCCCCATTATGACACCAGAAGCACAAGGCAAGGTGGTTGGCAAAACGCTGGATAGAGTTTTTTCGACTCTTGAGAATGATATTCTGTTTAAGATAAGTGAGGGTGATTTAGCCCCTTTGCTTACGGCGGAGTTAAAGGACTACATTGATGAGAAAAGAAACTTTGTGGATGGTTTGCGTAAGCAGATTGCTGAGATACGGAAGGCGTTTGGCAAACTGTATGTGCTTAAGGATAAGTTGGATGCTTGGGCGCGAGCAAAAAAAATCGGCAACGATAAGGTTGTGCACACTATCGTTGCTCGATTGACTAAGAAGGTAGGTGGTGCTGTAGAGGTGGGAGTTTTAAAGTACAGCGATGCTCCTGAAGCAATTCGGCGTCAACTTGATTTAGCATTAACTATGAGGCAAGTTGCTGTGAATGTGGATGAGCATAAGTTGCCTTGTGGTGCTGATGGTTTATCTCGCTCCCCAGAACTGAGTGGTGGTGTGTCTGTGCCCGACGAGAAGGAAAACCGCACAGGGAATATGTGGATGCGTCTGGTAGATGAGTTTACTGCTGGTATTCCTATGAAGTATGGTGGTGATTTGTTGGGTAAAGATTTACGCCCTCAACGTGTGCTTGTTAAGATTACGCGTGTAGAGCAGAGTGGGCATACTACTTATGAGTTCAGTGGAGATTATACGTTGATGCTACATCCGAAACCTGGGCGCCCTAAGAGTGTGACTGTAAGAGCACATTTTATAGATCGTGTTATGTTTGGCAGAGCGTTAGGCAGTACTGATCATGAATTGAAGATTGTTAAGTTCAGTTTTCCACTCGCTGATAAGGAATTAGCATTTAAGGAGCCAAGTTATGCATAACCATAACGTAGAAGTAGTACATGCAGCGGTGCAGCCGATTGAGGAGACTGTGGTGTTGGTTTGTGATGAGATTCCTCAAACCTTTTTCCCGCGAGCGCTTGGGGGCAATTTGCTATATGAAAGCATTCCTAGAGATCGTCCTCTGGCTTTGGCTTCGGTGAGGTCGGTGCCTGATTATGCTCGCAAGATCAATGTGTGGATACAGATGCTTTTATCGGTTAAGGAAGTATCTACCGCTAAGATCGGAGCGCATCCTGCTGGTGATGCTCCTGGTGCTGCTAGTTTATCTCGTGATGATTTGCGTAGGGTGATGCTCATTTCTCCTTATCTTGACGTTAAGGATGAAGCAGAATTGCTTAAGTTGGTGCATGATTATCAGGCAACACAGAAGCGTAGTGAAGAGATTAATGTTACCATCAAGCGTAAGATGACCGAACTTGCAACTCGCGAGACAATGTTGCAAAGGAATCTGAACGAGTTAGTGCAAGAAATCAATGTTGAGTTTATTAAGTTATTCTTTGTGACTGGGGAGCTTTATCAAGAGCCAATGATGCAGGACGAGAAAACCGGTAAGACGGTCGCTGCTCCGTATTCCTATGATCAATTAAAAACTGCTGCGGGATATGATCCTAATGTACCTCTTAGCAAGAATGAAGTTCCGCATCCCCTTCCTGATGAAGACAATTTGCCTCTGCCATTATTACAGAAGAAGCGACTTATAGAGAATCTGCGGGATGCTGTAGCGTTCTTTAGAACAGATGGTCCTTCGCATGATGTTATGGCTTTTCATTTAGCATATAACATATTAATGGTGTTGAAAGGACCATATAGAAAAAAGGACATATCTCCAGATAAGTTGGCCAAGGAGATTGAGTTTATTCGGTATGAGCGAGGATTCTTAGAAAAGGCGGTGCTTAAGCGTTTGGATGCTGTGAATTGCTTTGCTTACATCTCTGCTGAAGGGTACGTTACGGTTAAGACCCGCGATGTGCTTTTTGGCTTGTGGGTGTCGTTTGATAGCAAAGTTGGTTTCATGGATGTTCCTACTTATGATGTTACCATCAAGCGTATTGCTCAGGCGACCGTTTCAATTGCTGGTAAGCCAAAGGATTTAGGTTTGTGGGGCAAGCTTGTTTGGTGGTGGAGAAAATGGCAATGGAGTCGTGGTAAGGGCAAACCCCCCGAAGCGATTGGCTTAGGACGAGAAGAGGTCGGGCAGGAGTTAACCGGCAAAGAATGGGGTGGTGTACGTCGTTTTGAGTTAGATGTCTAGGAGATTGTTATGGAGATAGCAGAATCTGTAGATCGTGTAGTTGCTGGCGGGTCTCCTGTTGAGGAAGCAAGAACGCTAGTTGCTGATGTGCTAAGTGAGAACTTTACTGCTCCTGATTTTTGGGCAAGTTTTCTACAGTCCGGGGGATTGCGGATGCTGGCTGCTCAGGTGCAAGAGATTTTTCATTACTTGGGTAAATTGTTTAATGGCATTCGTAAACTGTTGCGGGTTGGGACTCGCGAAGAGCGTGCAACTTGGTTTGTTGAGCGTAGAATAAAAGCGTTGGGCAAACTGATGCTGGATTGGGTGCATGAGGTAAAATACGCTTGGTCAGATGATGCAATTGAAGTGTTGAATGCTTGGTCAAAGGTGTTTGCTAGTATGCAACGAAAGTATAAGGATGTTCGGCGCGAGATTTTGGGGTTGAAGCGTAGACAACCGAATGTGATGGTTAAGGGGGGTCCATTTAATCAATTGGATCGTGTTTTGACTGGTTATATGCGAGGCTTCACTGAATTTAATAGGAGGATACAACCCAAAATAGAGGAGGTTAATGAAATGGCTGCTGATTGGGCCCGTAGAGGGTTAGCAATACCTAAAGTTAGCGCAGTGGACTTGGTGCTTGGTGTTGCTGAGGGTTGGCAGCAATGGGCCTCTAAGGATAAATGGTTTAGGAAGGACGACCCTTTTATAAAGGGCCTCTAAGGATAAATGGTTTAGGAGGGACGACCCTTTTATAAAGTGAGAAACGATGCAACGATTTACGATAGTCGTCATTGGGCATGATTTGGATAGCAGCATGCGTGTTATGAAGAAATTGCATCCGCATGTGCCCCCCAAGATACCCATCTATATATCAGGTAGTGGCCCAGCGCCCGGTGGTTCTTGGGGGGTTAAATACCAACTGCGCAGGGGGCATTATTTCGACGAAGACATGCAAACGTGGCCTAAGCGTGTGCATCCCAAGGTAAAGATAGGATGGCATAGACGACGAGTATCGGATTCGCAATTGATGAATGAAGCACTTTTGCGTGTGTGTACTCGTTATGTTGTTTTTGTATCGGATAAAGTGCGTGTTGCCCCTGGTCCTTTTTTACGTAGCGTTTGGCATATAATGAAGGCTAAACGCAGATATGTGTTGTGCTCCCTTGTGCCAAAATGCGGACAGCGGTTATGCTGGTGGTATGGGTTTGCAATGGATATGCGGGTGGTGGGTGAGTTGGGTTGGTTCGATGTTCGGTTTAGCAATGCAGTTCTCGCAGAGGATTGGTTATTGCGCATACAGGAAGCAAGTGGGTTGTATTTACGCAAGCGACGGTTTCCTGTGCATTTTGGTCGCCAACTTGATCGCCAGTCGGGTTTGCTATTGCCGATGTGGGAATTATGCAATCAGCGTCCTTTACGGAGGTTGGAGTCTGCTTGGGGTACTACTGAGTTTTTGGTGAAGTGGGCGAAGGTTTCAAAGGGTGAAGAGGGATTTAAGACTGCTTTTCGCTCAACCTTTTCTACGGATGTACGTTTTATTAGACAGCAAGAGGAGACGGATACGTACCCTGTTGTGCACCAGAAAATAAGAGAGAGGTGGGGGCTTTTATGGAATTGAAATTACGCAGAGTAGATTTGAATAAGGGCAGTGCTGATAAAATCCTGCGCATATATCCAACGCTTCAATGCAATATGCAATGTTCATATTGCTCAAATGGTTCTGGTGGGGGTAGCTTGCCTTCTGCTAAACCGGAGTTATGGGTGAAGGGATTAGTTCGCTTGCAATCAGGGCAATTTTCGGGGGTACATATAACGGGGGGCGAACCGTTGATGTATCCTGGTTTAGCAGATTTGATTAATGCTATACCATCTGCTATTGGCGTGATTGTTTATACCAACTTAACGATTCCTCCTGATACCCTACTGCGAAAGTTAAAGCGAGAGGTGGGCATCCGAGGCAGTTTGCATTCGCCTGGTGGTTTGGATGTGTACCGGACGCATGTGGATATGATTCTAAAGTCCAATATGGTTGATTATTTTGTGCTTATTGTGGTGGATGGGTCGCCTTCGCGGGTAGCATACCTGCGCCATTTTAATCGCATTTCGGGGACGAAGTTGGTGATATCCGAAAACCAGTGGGTGACTTCTGCTAAGCATAAGACTTGTGGCGTACCGCGTAGAGTTATTTGCAAGAATAGGATATACTTGTATGGGCCAGACGGGGCAAGGTACCCTTGTGTGACTTATATGCGTAGGGGTTGGCGGACGCCTGACCCAGTATTCTGGGAAACTGATTGGCAGTTTGTTCAACGGGAAGTTAGAACTGAATGTAACGAGTACGGTTGTTGCTGTGCTTGTGATGGCATTATTGACTCTTCTATTGAATTTATGGAGTAGTGGGACATGAAGCAATTTCAGACTGAAGAGGAACATCAACGGTATTGGGATGAGCGATATAAGAAGCAAGGTTGCAATACTGTGTTGCATGTTAACTCGACTAAATCGGACAAAGCAAAACGGAAGGTGGAACTTGAGTGGGCGTTGGCGGTGCAACCTAATGTTGAGGGGGCTATGGGTATTTGGCTTTCAGCGAATAAACGAAGTGCTCGCTTGTTGGATTTTGGTTGCGGGGTTGGGCGTTGGTTTCCTGTTTTTTGGGGTTTGTCTCAAAGATATACTGGTTTGCAGTATTTGGGTGTGGATTGTACTCCTGAAGCAATACGCTTAGCAAGGCAACAGCATCCAACAGGTCGCTTTGTGGTTTTGGATGACTTGAATACTTTCAATGAGGGTCCTTTTGATATCGTTTTTTGCTGTACTGTGTTGCAGCATATCGTTGTACCATCTATGCTAAAGAGAACTGTAGCATTTCTTAATCGAATGTTGGCCCCCGGAGGCTTGCTTGTTTTGGTAGAGAATACAGAAAAGATTGCTTCTCTACCATATTTGACGTTTCGCAGTCAGACAGAGTACAGGAATATGTTCCCAGAATTAGAGTTTACGGGTGCTGGTGTGCGCTTGTCGGGGCAAGAGCATTTTATATTGAGGGGAGAGAAGGCGTGAAGTCTTTAGATAAAGTTGACCAACCAATCAACTGGCGAAAGGAGATTGATCCTGGGCCTGTTTTGGCAATAGGCATTCTTGCTTATGGTGGCGTGCATGATTTAATCCGCTGTATGTTGCATATCCAACGCAGTACTTTTGTGCCTTTTGAGTGCTGCATTTTTGACAATACAGAGGATAATAGGACTAACGTAAAGGCAGTTCAGGAGTTTGGCGACCAGCGATTTACGGTTATCGACAGTCCGTACAACGTTGGCTGCTCCGTATCTCGCAATCGGGTTTTCGATCATTTTAGAGAGAAGTATTCTGATTTGAAGTATTTTGCTTTTCTTGACCAGGATGTGCTTGTGCATGATGGGTGGGCAAGCGATATGATTCATGTAATGGAGCATTATCCAAAAGCAGGAATTGTAGCTTGGCCACAAGCGAATATAGGCAATGTTCCTACTATGCCTGATGGTTTGGTGTCGATGGTGTCTAGTTGTTGCAATATGCATCGAGCGGCAGCGCTAATTGATGTCATAGACATGTTTGGTTTCGCGTGGGATGAGAGATTTTTCTTTTATAGGTTTGACAGCCTTTTTGCTCAGCGGAATAACCAAGCAGGGTGGCGGACGTATTTGTGCTTGAGGTATTTTTTGCCGAAGGTGCCTTGGTTGAAGCAGGTTGGTGGCATATCCCATCCAGCACCTAATTCAGGCATCAAGCGAAACCCAAAATGGCGAGAGATTCGAGCAACGTCTGATCGTTTGTATCGGCAGATTAAGAAAGATGAAGGTTGGGAGGAGTATGACCCATTTAACGAAATAGAGGTATCTGAGGAATGGTAGTACTGTGGCGAGATTATAGCATTTTAGCTTCGGGTCCTTTTGCGCCGATGACTCGTCCAATACACGTTTGTTTGGGGGATGTTATTGCTGGCGATGAGCCTGCTGAGGGGTGGCATACCCAGATGCTGGATTACATAAACCAAAACCTCCATTGGCTATATGACACTAATGAGAGGGTGTTTATAACGCCAGATCGCTCTAAGAAGATACCCGTTTGCTGGTTGTGTACGCTAAAAGAGGATATTTATTGGATATTTTTGCCACAGAAGATATGCGAGGTGGCATTGACATTAGGTTATTAGGAGATTGTTATGGGTGACCCAAGACCGAATTACCGCCAGCAGCGGTTGCAGACTGTTGGTACCCGACAAAATCGAACCAAGTTTAGGCAGTTGCTACGGTACTTCTTTATGACCGATAAAGGCAAGAAGCTTATCGCTGGCTTAGAGGCTGCTAAAACTGATGGTGTAGAGGAAAGCGTTAAGCAGTTGATTCAGGGGGCATCACTGTCGACCATTTTGGAGGACTTGACCCAGGGTAAACCGAGGTTGTCTTATGATGAATTGGTTAATGGCGTGATGCTGAAGCTGAATGCTTTAGACCTATTGGATTATTTGGAAGAGATTGAGGTTGATGACAACCTCGATGTGCTGTTCATTTTTATCAACGAAACTGCTGACAAGGATTCTGTAGAGCAACTTGTTGAACAAATCAAAACCTTTTTGCCTGGTACAAAGTTGGCAGCATCTCCTGATGATTTGCGTGGTGCTCCTGGCGAAATTACGGTTGATCCCCAAAACATCCGCTTTTGGGTGGTGGTTGCTTGCGAAAAAGTTATCCCTGATGTTAAGGTGCCACAAGCCCCCACGCGATTGGCTGAACCCGTTGGTGTTACTGAACCAGAAGCTAATGTGCCTGCGAAAAAGCCTGCACCTGTCGAAGTGGAAATGCTTGGAAATATCGTTGTGAAGTAATTTTTTATTTGACGGACGGGGCGTAGGTTTGTAGAATTGAGTTTAGAGCGAAAGGACATTCTATGTTAGCAAAAAGTTATACATGTCCCGATTGTGCAAGGGAATGTAGCCTAGACGAAGCGATTAATTTGTCGCGGGGCACTGGGCGCTTAAACGAAGCTTGCACAATAAAGTGCCCAAAATGTGGCACTCAGTTTGAGATTACCGCTAGACGAATTGAAGAGGAGCCTCCAGAGGCAGAACCTGAACCTGAAGCTGAGAAAGTAGACACACCCCCTGAGAAGCCAACTACTCCGCCACCTGAAACTGAGAAGAAGAAGGAGGAGAGTGTTGCTGGTTGGGTGGTGCAGTGTGTTGATTGTTTGCATGAGCAACTTAGTGCTCCAAAAGCAATGCACTACAGTTGTAATAAGTGTGGTAGTTCTCGTTATACTACGCTGACTGAAAGCGCAGAGCAGCGATTAGAGGAATGCTTTAAGCAGGTTGCTGCGGGTGTAAACCCTGTAGAAGCGGTGAATTTATTTTTAGGTTGAAATAGGGCAAAAATCTGCCCACGAAAAGATATACACAATCCGAGAAATCGGAGTCGATATGATTAACAAAATTGAGGAAGAAGTTCGGTTGGTTGATACTCCTGTTGTTTTAGAGGGATTAAAGCCAATTCATCCTGTAGGGGCATCCGTTTTTGTTTTCAACAACAGCGACGTTGATGTTACTGCTTATGTTGACCACAGTACGAATGGGACAGCGTACACCAATGTAACTTCGGGAGCAGTGGTTGCTAAAGGATGGCAGCATCTTTTTGTTAATAGCAGTCGGAAGTATGTTCGATTGCGTATTAGTGCTGATGCACCGGACGGAGTAAGATTTTATATAACCCAACCTAGTCGTGGGGAACTTCTCCGCGACTTATCGGCGTGACGTTTAGTCACTTCCTTTGTTCGATTTGGGAAGGAGAGGCGATTGTGCCGTTAAGGTAAGTCCCACCTCTTCGCTTCTTCTTCTCGTTATTTAAAGGACTTGATAATGCAAGTAGCAAGAACAGAAGAAAGATTCTCCTCCGCTACAGCAGGAGGAGTAGTTTTAGGTCCGTATGCTTTGAATCTACAGGGCGATGGCCCTAAGCGTAGCTTCAATTGTGTAGTGACCAATGTGGGTCGAGACAGCGACGCTGAAGATATGGTTTTTAAGGCACAGGAGGCCGAGAGTGCTGATGGTCCTTGGACTGACGTTGCCGCTGGAAGTAAGACCATTAAGGTTCGTGTAGAAGAGCAGTATGCTTTCTATGTGAAGGGTGCCAGTACCCATTTCCGTTTTTACGCTTCTGGAAAGACTCAGGGTGTATTTCAGGTGTTTGACAACGACGACTTTGCAAACGCCATCAACATTGGCGAAAATTGATATGATGGAGCTGCCAACAGACCGCAACCCAAAGCACTTGTATTTGGAGCGGGATGTTGATGATTCGATTATCGTAAATTATGTAGAGTGGGGGGATTCGTATAGAGTGCCGGTTGAGAACATAGAGCAATTGAGACTTTACGTCTTGCGGTTTTTGAAGGCCGATGACGATAAGGTTTTGGATTATCTGTGGAGCTTTCGCCGTGTGCATTATTTTCCGTTGATCGGAAAGTACTATATGGAACCGCCACGCGAACTAACAGGATTAGCAAGTGAAATTACTGGTAGAGTCATTCCTTTTCAAACCCATCGAGGTTTTAAACGAAAGCGTAGATACGCCTCTCGGTACCGATAAGCGTTTGTCGGTATGTGGCCCTTTTCAGCGTTATGGTGTAGCCAACGAAAACAAACGGGTATATCCTAAAGAACGCTTTGAGGAGCAACTGCTTGCAGAAAGCATATTTAGCAAGCGGTTGAATGAGATGCGGGTGTGGGGAGAGATGGAGCATCCTGATAAGGGAATTTCTAACATCAATCGCACATCGCATATTGTTACTGAAGTTCGAGTTGGTGGAAACAACTTGGTGCTTGGTAAGGCTGTGATACTAAATGTGCCTCGCACAACAGTTTTGAAAGAGTTGTTTGCGTTGAAAGCCCCTGTGCCGGTGTCTTCAAGAGGACGTGGTGAGACTATGCCTCTGCAAGATGGTTTGGAGGAGGTGCAGAAGGGTTATCAGTTGGAGACCTTCGATTTTGTGAGCACCCCCTCTGTTGATATTGCATTGACTCGCCCTCTAAAAGAGGAGCATCGAGTAGAAGAGGGTTGTTGGCAACAGGTAGCTTCTGCTGAAGTTATAGATGCTGCCCGCTGTGTGCTTATAGCATCCAATTCCGATGTGGTTACATTAGCGGAAGCGTTGGTACGCTTGAAGGACTTAGTTGAGTCTGCTACAGCAAAACCCGCTGAGGTGATCGAAGCTAACAAAGTAAAAGCGCTGATCGAAAGGCGGATTTGGGACCAAAAGGGTTACAAGAAGGAACGAAGAGTTAAGAAGAAGGCGGTAGCAGTACCGCGTAAAGCACAGCGGGAGGATAAAGCTGTGGGTGACAACAAGAACGTAGTTGAGCAAAAAGTGGTGACTGCTCTTTTGCCAAAATTGCTTGAAACTAAAGCAGTACTTGCTGAGCGCACAAAGCGTTACAATGCTTTAAACAAAATATGTGAAGCACTTGTAAAGCGATGTCGTGCTAGTGAATCATTAGCTGAGGCTTTGCTTGGTGAAGCCAAAAAGAAGAAAGCAAAGGCAGAAGAGGAGGGAAAGAAGCGTGTTGCTTGTGAGAGTGTTACAGCAGGTTTGCTGAAGCACTATCATAAAGACGGCGCTGCATTTTTTGCTGAGGGGTTGCTTTTTAGTTCCCCTGAGTTGGAGCGATATCGTCCTGCGTTAAAAGAGTGTGTTAATGCTATGCAGGTGAAGCATATCGCTGAAGGATTAATTGAGAAGAAGCAGGTAGATGCTAAAAAGAAGAGTTTACCTGAATCTGCTTCGGTAAGTCGGGCTGTTAGGGATATGCATCCCTCACGCTTACCAGAACCATCCCATGAGATTTCAGTGCTGGTAGAATCAGCGGAATCGTGTAGGAGTTATGATGAGCCTAATTTGATTCAGGCTATAGTAAGGAGAGAGCGTTCTAAGTAACGGGATGTGCTAGGACGATCTTTTGTTTTAGAATAGGAGTGTGGGTAAGATGCGAAAAGACCCCCAACAGTTAATGGAAGCAATGTACCAGAAAGGGCAAATGCTACAAGAAGCATGGTCAAATATGCCTGGTAGAGCAGTCCGCGGGTACGAGAACTTTAAGAGAGTAAACTTCCTTGAGGGAATTGAGGATGAGTGGAAGCGTCACATTTGTGCTATTTTGATGGAGAACCAGCGCAAGTGGTATGCTAATATGGACGAGACAACTCGAACTACACATGTAGGTAGTTTCGAGAAGTATGTATTTCCACTTATACGTGCCATTGTGAACAATTTGGTTGCTGCTGATCTCGTGTCTGTACAACCCTTGGATTCCCCTAGTGGGATGATTTTCTATTTCGACGTTCTTTATGGGTCCGATAAGGGTGATGTAAAGAAGGGCGAAAAGATGTATTCTGCTAAGCGAGGACCGTCTTCTGGTTATCACTACAGTGACGAGCTGGTGGAGAATGAGTTTTTGCAGAACGGGAATGGTGGTGCTGGTGCTTATACTGGTACTTTAGCTTATGGTCCTTCAGGCCTTAGAGCCGGAACCGTTGAGATTACCGATGGTACACAGGTAGTTACCGATGACGGTAAAGGTGGTTTGCAGGGTGGTGGTAGTGGTACGGTTAACTACCATACCGGTGCATATTCTGTTACCTTTTCTAGTGTTGTTGGCTCTGGTACTGCTATTACTGGTACTTACCAGTTTGATTTAGAAGGTTCCAGCCAAGTGCCACAAGTTGATCTGAGTTTTACTTCTTGCCCCGTTGTTGCTCGCCCCAACAAACTAAGAGCACGTTGGAGTTTAGAAGGCGCTCAAGACATGAAGGCTTATCATGGTGTTCAAACTGATGTTGAGATAACTGCTTTCATGGCGAACATGATCAGCAAAGAAATCAATTTCAAGATTGTTCAGCATTTGCGTGCTGTCGCGAGTGCTGGTTCAGTTGCGTTTGATAAAACCAAGCCAGAAGGCATCTCTCTTGATGATCATTACAAGACTTTCTTGCTGAAGATCATTGAAGCCAAGAACCTCATTTTTGATGCTACTAAGAGAACTGTGACCCCTTGGATGATTGGTGGTACCGGTTGTGCAAACATAGTAGAATATATGCCAGGATATAAAGCATTTCCTGCTCCAAAAGGCTCTTTAGGTATATACAAAGCCGGGCAGTTGTCTGATGGTACTGTGTTCTATAAGGACCCTGACTTTCCTACTAATGAGTTCCTGATGGGGCATAAGGGTACTGGCATTTTGGATACCGGTTATGTTCATGCTCCGTATATTGGACTTTATACCACAGAACCCGTAACGCTGGATGACTTTGTGACTCGTCGTGGTATGGCTACCAGAACAGCACAGAAAGTTGTCAACAGTGACTACTATGTGACAGGTACTATAACCGAAAGCTCACCCTAACCCCTAATATTAGTTGGTTAAGAAAACGGAGGTGGGCGTTATGCGGTATAAGTATGTAAACCGACATAAGTACCCCTTGTACCTTACGGATTCGCGGGGCGGTAGTCGGCTTTTTACACCAGGGGAATGGGACGACAACATTTGGTGGAGTCGCTTTCTCAATCCGACGCAGTTAACCAGGGAGCCGTTAACGGATTCCGAGTTAGCCTCGCGCCGGAAGCGCGGCGTAAAGGTTACTGCCGCTAATCATACCGAATTTGTACCGTGGTCTCCTCGAAAACGGCAGCGTAATCGAGGACGCCGGGGTAGCATATCAGCATCCGCATGTGCATCCTCTTGCATGGTAGCTTGCGAGATGGAAACCCAAGCGGTTATTGGTGATGATCGTTGGGTACAAATCGGCGAAACGTACTTTTGTAAGCACTGTGATTGGAGTACTGAGGATGCTAATGTAGCAATCCGGCACTTCAATCAATATCATAAGCAGGACGAGGAAGATGGCGCTGACGGCTGAAACAATAGAGCATGAAATCCGCGAGCTGTTAGGTCGTGGACGCAGAGATTTAGAGATAGAACCTGAAGGTTTTCAGGCAGCGATAAACCGTGCTCTTCGCACCTTTAAACGACACATCTTAGGACGTAAGTTAAAGTCTGCTGAGAATGTGTTGGATAAGGGGTTTATTGATGTAACGGAGGGGGATGCTTCTGGCGACCCTGCCCCGTTAGGCGTTTTATCGGTTAAGTTTCTGCGTGAAGAGCGTGCTGCTACGTATACTGACTTCAATGTATTTGAATATCGCCCTTACTATAGGCAAGGGCGATATGTTTATCATTTGCTACGCAAGATAGACCATCAGAACCGCGAGAGGGTTTTTGGCACTGAGCCAGATTGGGAGTATGATGCTGCTAATTATCGTTTGTTTATTTATGCTCCTAGCGACCCCGTAAATATTGGTTACGAAGTAGCATATCCGTTAGAAACAGTATCGGCTGTGCCGGTTTCCTATGAGCAGTTGTTTATGGATTGTGTAGAAGCAATAATTCGGGTATCGTTGGGCGATATCCGGGGTAAGCATGGTAATGTGCTTCCTGGTCCCACAGGCGACATCCAATTGGATGGAGCAACTCAGCGTGAGATTGGGGAGCGTATAATGGAGAGAGTTCGAGAGGATTTAGCAAACATACAGGAACCAATGCCACCTGTGTGGGGGTAGTAGTGGAAGATACAAGAGCAATTATAAGCAAAATAATGTGTGGTGAACCAGCAAATGCACATGTTAGCGGTTTGCTACATGGTAATTTGCCAAAGGTAGCTGAGAGGCTTGATGAGGGATTTCAGTTGCCTCCTGCGGATGCTGCTGGATTGAAAGCAGTTGCTAGTGTTGTGAAGCAATGGAAAGCAGGTAGTGATTGGGATGGTATGCTTGGGTTGGCTCGTGGGTTAGTTGAAGCCACAAAGCGTTCTTTTAATGGAATAAATAGGTTTTATCAGCAGAGTGCTCATAAGATTTCGCAACCTGATATTAAAGGCCTCTTAGAGGAATTGGTGCAAATGCACCGTGATAAGTTGGAACAAGCAGAACTTGTGTATCAAAGTGTTGTTGAGTCTAAGAGGGATGAAGTGGGGCGCTTGCGACAGTTGGTTGAGAATTATAACGAGTTTGTAAGAGATTTGAAAATGGGTCCCTTGCGTTAAGGTAAAAAGATGTCGCGCAATTATAATACGCCAGTAAAGAATAAACGGTGGGGCTATCAGTGGCCTAACTTGAGTATTGATTATGCTCGTGATATGGAGTATATCAAGGAATGGTCAGAGCAGCATTTGCCGATAATTCCGTATTATAGTTTGTCGACTGTGCAAGATGCATTGGATGCTGTACATCAGGAAATAGAAGAGCATCTAAAGACGTGGAGCGAGCCAGTTGATTTGCATACGTTTGTTAACCTTAATCCGACTGAGAAGGACTTGAATCGCTATGGTATAGATGAGAAGCGGGACATTGTTTTAATTCCATCAGTGGTTAAGCTGGTTGATGTTGGGTTGGCGACTTTAAGCAACCCGCGTAGCCCAGTCTCATCACCGGTGATCTTGGTAAAGCCAGGAGACAAATTTGTTTTTGACGATAAGGAATTTGAGGTGCGGGATTTTCATCGTGAGAAGTATCACGGCGTCTCAAATTTGCCAGTTTATATAGCAATAACCGGGCAAATCTTGCGTGATTTATCGCAGGGGTTGCCATCGCCTGTAACGTGTGAATAATGACTAATTTAATAGTGCAGGGATTGAAGGACGCTGGAGGTACAGTGGACGGAACCATTTTTCGATTCCGTATGGATGGATACGGTGCATACAAAACGGAGAATGAGTTGTATGGGGCTTTAGCGAATTTATTCGCGGATTTAGCAGAAGGCAAGGGGCTGCCGAACAACGTTGGTATCTTCTTTACGAATTTCAATGCTAATCCAGCAATGGTTGAATCATGATCTCCTTTTTTCTTTAAAAGTGTGTGTAGATTGTTTGGAACTTAGATTATGCCATCGAGGGTGACGAAGCGGTATAAGAAGGCAAAGCCTTTCGTGCAAGGCATTCGCAAAGCGGTGTTCGAGGGTAGCACTCGTTATTTGCGAAAAGTTGCTACTTTGCTTGCTGAGTCGGTACAGGATACAATTCTGTATCAGATCAATATAAAACCTCCCTTGTCTGACGCTTGGCTTGAGCGAAAGCGTCGGGAGGGTTACGATTTGCGTATTCTTGTTATGACGCAGGAATACGTAGATAACATAAGCGTAATTGAGACACCAACCCCTAGAAGCAGAGGGGGGACTTTCGAGGTTTCGGTAGGGTTTCCCAATAAACCCCATTCGAGAGCGAAGGTCGCATTTGCTCAATTGATGTTGTGGTTGGAGTATGGTACACGCAAGATGCCTGCTCGACCACACTGGCGTCCCGTCTGGGAGCGATTTAAAGTACGTATGCCACAGCACGCTGAGCGGATTCGCATTGAGGTGTTAAGGGACCTTCTTGCTATAGATCGCGGCGTGAAGGAGATTACTAAGGAGTTGAAATGAACTTAGTAGAAGGAAAAGTGGAAACCATTAACAAGGAGTTGAATCGTATTGCTGATTGGTTTCAGACTTGGGATGGCCCTTGGCAGCGAGTTGTTACAAAGCGAAATGCAATTAGGGAGTGGATGTCGCTTGATAAGAAAAAGAGATTCGCAAAAGCGAAAGTAGAGTATGAGAAGAAACGCAGGAAGTTAGGCCAATCAGAAGCAAAGCCTAACGAATATGATGCCTTGCGTCGTTGGTATAAGGGTGAGAAGGATAGAATTACTGAAGAAGTGTATGTAAAATGGTTGCCAACGGTTCTGAAACTTTATCGCTCTGAGAAAAGACGCTGGGAGCAAATATTGGCAAAGAGAAAATCAAAACGGCAAAACGAGGAGAGCATGATGCATAGGAGCTTATATGTTGATCTGGTGATGTACGAAGCAATATCTCCAGAGGGGGCTGCTAGGTTAATTGTAAAAGAGTCACGCTTGGATGAGAACTGGTTCGACGTTGCGTTGAATCTTGTTAGAAACTATTGGCAATACGCTGCCGCAGGAGGCACTGCTTTTGTTGCCCTCTGGGGTTGGTTACGCCATAAGTTGGGACGAGGACAAAAGTGGATGGCAGCGGAGGCAGCTATGCGTGCTGCGTTGCCTCCAGTGGAAGAGTATCAAGATCAGTTATCAGAAGTATTCAAGGTGCTAGGTGGCAAACTGGAATCTGGTGCTGTGGATATGCCAACGCTTGCAAGATTGCTTAGGCGATATCGTGGTGACATTACCGATTTGCGTCGGGCGTTAGATCAGGATATTAGAGATTATCGAAAATGGCAAGAGAAAGCAAAGGCCGCTGCTGATGAATTTTTGGGGGATGCTTTCAAGGGACGGTATCCTGTGGGTTTAGATCGTGTGCTGGATGCTTTGAAGCAGTTGCGTAGGCATGTTGTTACGCTTCAGGAATTGATGTCTAAAGCAGCGTAGGAGGTGTGTTATGCGTAATGAGTCAGCAGGCACAGATATAGCAAATTTTTTTGGTGGGTTGCAAACAGAATTAATTGAAGCAAGAGAAAAGCGAATGCTGGCGGAAGAGCAAACAGCAATGAGTGCTTATGGAAAAGAGCAAGCAAAGTTGACTGCTGCAATTCGCCAAGCAAAGAAAGCCGGGAATACTAGCGAAGTTGAGCGTTTGCAAAAGAGACGCGAGGAGTTAAAGAAGAAGGTAGCAAAGCGAAGACAAATGCTGAAAGGGTTGGGAAAGCGTAAAGATGAGTCGCTGGATGCTGAGTTGCTTGAGAAGAAAGAAGCAAGTAGCCCCGAAGCAGAAAAAATGCAGAAGGAAATGGATAGCATAGATGATTGGTTTCGGCGCAATGTCCCTAAGTATGCTTACGAAAAAGTACAGGATGCTAAAAGCAAGTTGTGGGATGAAGCAAAACTTGCTATGAAGGAGGCAATGTCGGGGATTGATCCAATCTACAAAGCTAAGCGAGAGAAGATTGAACCAGAAGAGTTTCGAGATTGGACGGAGGAAGAAGGTCGTGCTGTGGAGGAGTTGGACGATTGGTATGATAAAGAGAGAAGCAAGGTTTGGGATAAGATGGTACGACGGTATGTACCTAAGATATTGCGGTATTTTCAAAGAGAGAAAGCCAGATGGGAAAAGATATTGGCTCGCAAAAAGGAATCAAATAAAACTAGAAGCGTAAAGGAAGCGCTTCAAGAGAGTTGGCAAAGCGGAGGAGGCTACTTCTAGTGGTAAATCATCAGCGAGTAACAGCACAGGGGAACGAATATCAGACAAAGACCAATGTGGTAATACACCAGATTGCAAGAGCTACCCCTCCAACTACCGTAGACGCTGATTCTCGCAGTAGCATTTATGATATATACGACAAAGCGATGTCTGATCTTATGGGTGAGATATTCAGGCAGACGCAAGTCTCCGCAGACGGAAACACAATAGACTATAAGACTTTAAGACGGACTTTTGCTACTCCCGACCGAGCATTTGCTGCTATGGCAAGGCAGTTGGGAGTACCAGTGAAAGGTGTACCATTGCCATTTGGGTCGTTGATGAGTGGTGATCCAATACCAGACCCGCGTAGAGATAACCGAACAGTAATATCTAAGGGGTTATCTTATGATGGCAAGGATGTATTGATGCATGAATGGCCTGCTCCATTCAATATACCATATACGTTTCAGATATGGTGCAGAACGGATAATGAGCGTAAGGTGTTTTGGGAGCAGTGTGTATTGGCAGGTTGGTACGCAGATGAGTTATTTATAACCGTTGACTTGCCCCGCAGATTGGGAGAGGTGTCTGTGTCGGTTGAATGGGCAGGGACGAATTTCGGAGATAACTTGGAGCCGGGTGCTGATCAGCAACGGGATCTACGGGTTATGTTCAATTTTACGGTTCGGGGGTGGATACCCCGACGCGCAATAAACAGACGCAGTGTTTTGCAAGTCAAGTTGGATAAGTGTGCTGTTAAGACAACGGCGGACTTGGATAACGTCCAACCTAATGACATTGTGGAGCAATACGGAACTGATATTATTCAGGAGGCATAGATGGCAATACATGTATCGCCAGGGGCATACACAACTGAGAGAGATTTATCGCTGTACGTTCCTCAGTTATCCTCAAGCATATTTGGGGTTGTGGGGACAGCATCCCGCGGTCCTATGAACAAGAAAACGTTTATAGCATCCGAGGGGCAGTTGATTGAGAAGTTTGGTGCTCCAGATTTGAAAACAATAAGTGCTGATGTTAAAACCAGCAACCATCAGGCGCTACTGGCAGCAATCCAGTACCTGAAGGCTGGCAATCAGTTGTGGTATGTTCGTGTAGGGACGTATGAAGCATATGCTACTGCCAACCTGCGAAATGCTACAGATACCCAAAATAGTGTGGTGGTAAGGTCGCTGTACCCAGGTTCTGGTTATAACGATATAAGTGTAATCGTTACCAATGGTACTCGCAGTGGTACATATAAGTTGACGGTTAAAGATGGATCATTTATCGTTGAGGTCCATGACAATTTGGTTATTGGTACCGGTAATGCTAGTGATGCGGATTACATCGAAACTCGCATCAATCAAGGAGCAGGTTCAACTGGTATAGGCAAGTCTGTTTATATTTACGTTACTGCTACTACAGAAACTACACTTCAGTTAGCCACCACCGATTTAACTGGTGGAGATGATGGCGAAGATGCTGATATTGGTGATGTAGTCGGTACAGTAAGTGGTAGCACTCGTACAGGTCTTCAGATTTTCGATGATCCTGAATCTGTAGACGTTAATTTGCTGGCAGCTCCAGGGCGTTATGAAGCAAGTGTTATTGCTGAGTTGCTTAGTATTGGAGAGACTCGTGGCGATTGTTTGGCACTGCCTGACCTTCCGCTCGGTCTAACTTCTGTGCAAGATGCTATTGATTTCCATAATGGTGATCTGGCGGGTGTGGATTATCCTGCTGCTGCTCTTAACTCCTCTTATGGGTTTGCCGGATGGCCTTGGGTTCAGTTTTTTGATGGGTATAATAACGATAAAGTGTGGGTTCCACCGTCTGGTATACTTGCTCGAATTTGTGCTTATACCGATTCGGTGGCGTTCCCGTGGTATGCTCCTGCGGGGTTCCAGAGAGCACGCATCGTAGATGCTTTAGACCTTGAATACTCCCCAAGGCAAGGTGAACGAGACCTAATGTATTCAGGTGGTAATGCCTTGAATCCGTTTGTTAATTTTAGCACAAGAGGCATTGCTCTTTGGGGGCAGCGAACTTTACAGCGTTCAGCTACTGCTACAGACCGAGTTAACGTAAGGCGCTTGTTGCTTTATGCTCGTAAAGTTATTGCAACAGCAACTCTTGATTTGGTTTTTGAGCCAAATGATTCAATAACATGGATTCAGTTTACAGACCTTGTGAACCCATATCTACGCGAGATTGCTAACAATCGTGGGTTGTACGATTTTAGGGTTGTCTGTGATGATACAACGAATACGCCTACGTTGATTGACCAAAATACTATGCTTGGTAAGTTGTTTTTGAAGCCGACTAAGGCCGCAGAGCAACTAGAGATTGAGTTTACTGTGCTTCCTACTGGAGCATCCTTTGAAGAGTACGGAGGTTAGAAATGGTTAATGTACCTATTACCGCTTGCCATATCGCTGGCGGAAAAGGAAGTGGCAGTTATGAGGGGCGCCGGAAGAACAACTTTTTGCTGGTTTTCCCTGCACAGTTTGATGTAGCACGGTGGACCCTGCAACGTTGTGATGCTCCTACTCTGAGTAACTCGCCAATAAGGATTCCTTATGGGAATCAAGAAAAGAAGATGCCTTCTGCGGGTGAAATTGACGATATAACGTTTGCTTGCTTTGACGATATGGAAGGTAAAGTATCTACGGCGTTGTACAACTGGTATAAGCTAGGTAACAATCCTGAGACGGGAGAAGTAGGCGAAGCAAAAGATTGCAAGTTCGATTGTACTCTGATTTCTGCTAAGCCAAATGGTGAAGCAGTTAAGCAATGGAAGCTTCTAGGTGCTTGGTTATCTCAACTTTCTCCTCTTGGTGATGGTTTCGATATGGGGGCCAAACAAGAGATTGTTATGATTACTGGCACTATAACGATGGACGGCATCAAAGAAGAGTAATCTAAAATAGGAGGTGGGCATATGTTTGAACACACGATTATTGAAGAAACCGTATTGCCATCCTGCGGATTGCCTTACGGTGATTTGCTCCCTGGGGGCATTGTTAAAATTGCTCCTATGCGTACAAAAGAGGAAAAACTGTTAGCCAGTCAGCATGGTGACAAACTTAAGGTGTTAGAGACTATCGTTGATCGTTGTCTGCTTACTAAGGTAATGCCTTTAGAGGAGTATTTGGTAGCAGATTACTTTTATATGTTATTAGCAATTCGCAACCTTAGTTATGGCCCCGATTACAGTTTTCAACTTACTTGTCCAAAATGCACATATGAGTTTATACATCGGATGCAAGTGCCTGAAGGTTTTGAGATGAGAATTCTGCCAGATGGCAACACTACGATGGTGGATGGTTCAACGCCGAAGCGTTTTGAGGAACCATTTTTTTGCACTTTGCCTTTAAGCAAAAAGCGAGTAGGTTTGAAGTTGCTTAGAGTAAAAGATGAGCGAGATATTCGCAAGTTTGCTGAGCGTTTAACAGTACCAACAGACGTGGGCGATCCCAGTTATGAAGCTCGTATTGCTAAGTTTATAGTGAGTATAGATGATAAGGAGGTTGACTGGCGAGAGACTATTGAGTTTGTTGAGAATTTGTATACTCGCGATACTGGAATGGTGAAAGCTGTTATTGAGGATAACGATTGTGGTGTTAATCTGGTTTTAGAACCTCAATGCCCTCGTTGTTGCAAACGAAGTAGGTCTCGATTCCAGTTTACTGAAGACTTTTTTCGTGCAAGCCGGTCCGAAGGTGACTTATCGTAATTTGCTAGAGCAACAGAGATTGTTAGCAAAATATGGTGGGATTTCGCCTGATGCTTCTGATGATTTTTACCCGTTGGACCGGAGGTACTACGTAGAAGAGACAATGGATGAAGTGAAGAAAGAGAGAGAAGCAGAAGCAAAACGCCAAGAAGCTGCGAACAGTGCTTTTCGAGGTTTTGCGGCGCGTATACGAAGGGGACGATAATGCCAGAATACGGACCCGAAATAACAGGCTCCTCGCCTTCGCTGGAGGCAGGGGCTTCTATTTTTAGGTTAGGATTTGAAGACGAAGCAACTTCGGCTTTTAATGCTGCTCAGCAGAATTTTGATTCAGCATCTAATGCTCTTGAGGATGCTGCAATGAGCGCTGGCAAAGTAGCAGATACGATGGAAGATTCCATGATGGATATGGTGTCTGCTGGTGGGTCTGCTTTTGGTCAGATTAGTGATTTGAGTGGCGTGGTTGATACATTCAATGCTGAATTGACTGCTTTAGATGCTGAGATTGCGTCTAATACTCAAATGCTAACTAAGCAGAGTGCAGCAGCGTTAGAAACTAAGTCGGCTATGGAGGGTATGTTGCCCACAACTGCTACACCAACACCTTTAGCGCCAGTTAGTGTTGGGGGTGAATTTGCTTCTTTAGCTTCCGCCGCTAAGATGATAGCAGAACAGCGTCCTGCTGTAGAAGATTTTGGGCAGTATGATGAAGTTGGTCGTGCTCTTGGAAAAGAAGTGGGTTCTGCTTTTTGGACTACTTTTTGGTCTGAGAAGTTGCAGTCACCACAGTTGATGGAAGCTTTGGGGACTGCATCTTATGATGATATAAAAGCATTGGTTCGCCAACTGAAGATAACGTTGGGTGATGAAGCACTGACTTATGAGTTTTGGTCTGCGTTAGCAAAGAGCAAACGAGGCCAACGAGAGTTTATTAATACTTTAGCAGCGGAGCATTTTCAGGACCCCAAATTAGCAGAGAGTTTCTATGAAACGTTGGGCAGCGATCGTGCTCGTAGTGCTTTTGTGCAAGATGTTGGGAAGGCATTAGCAGAAGGTACAATACCGTTGTGGAAGCGCCCTATGGGGGAGTTAATCGACGAGTCGGAAGCAATGGTGGGGAAAGCCACTAAGAAGTGGGTATCAGGAACACTAGGAGATTTCAAAGCAGGACTGCTTAAAGTTACAGCAGCTGCGTTGGGAGCATTTGCTCTGGGCAATTTGCTTTATAAGGCTTTTGCTTCTGTGATAGAGTTTTTAGAATGGACATTGGAACCCTTGTTTATTCCATTAGCCGATGCGGTGTCAGAAATTGTTACACCTCTGTCCAAATTGGTTACACCTTTATCAAGGGTTATTGGAGCTTTTGCGCAGGCGATCGTACCTCCGTTCGTTGCTTTAATAGAAGCGTTCCTGCCTGTGGGGTTAAAACTAGCAAGAGTTTTCACGTCTCTTGCTCAGATTTTAGCCCCCGTTTTTGAGTATATTGCAGAGGTGATAGAAGCATTAACCAAAAACGAAATTGTGGCAAATGGTTTAGCAGTAACCCTGGGCATAGCACTTATTCCTGCTTTGCTTGGTGCTGCTAAAGCAACAATAGCGTTTGGTATTGGAATGTTTAAGTGGGTAGTCACCGGTTTAAAATCCTATATTGGTTGGGGCAAGTCCGCTGTAGCTATGCTAACTGGACAGACAGTAGCTACGACAGCAAACACTACAGCAACTGCTGCCAATTCAGTAGCTTCCGTTGCAAATACTACAGCAATGACTGCACAAGCAACGTCTGCTAGTACGGCTGCTGCTGCGGTTACTGCAAATACAACTGCTGTAGGAGCAAATACAACAGTTACTACTGCATCCACTGTAGGTTTGTGGGCGAGGATAACAGCTTTGGGGGCAACTATTGCATCCATGACAGGGTTGACCGGGGGTTTTATTGCCAATACAGTAGCAATGGTGGTTAATAAGGGAGTATTAATCGCTGGAGCAATTGCATCTTATGCTGTTGCTGCTGCTCAAGGAATTTTAGCGTTTACGACTGGTATACTTACTGGGGCATTTGCTGCTTTGAATGCTGTATTGTTTGCCAATCCGTTGGTGTGGATATTGGGAATTATTGCGTTGGTTGTAGCAGCGGTATACTTTCTGGTTGATGCTATCTGGGGTTGGGATGTAGCGTTGGAAGCAATATGGGATGTTGGTAAGGTGGTGTTGGATGTGGTGCTATGGCCGATCAAGATGGCGTTGGAAGCTATCGGCAAGGCATTCAATTTTGTTAAGAAGCATAGTAAGTTTTTTATGCTAATTGGTTTGTTTCCTTTGATTGCCTACTTTAAAGTTTTGAGGAAAAGCATAGAGTGGGTGGTTGATGCTTTTGAGTACCTATGGAAAGGACTTAAGTGGGTTGGTGATAAGATTGGGAATACGCTTTCCTCGATGTTTGATCCTACTAAGTGGGTCGAATCCGTTACTAAAGGGTTAAATGATGTGAAGAAGACCGTGACCAATTGGATGCCAGGTTGGATGAAGCGAATGTTTGGCGTCCCCGACGACAATGAGAAAAAGAAGATTGTTGAGTCTGGCAGCACAACGGTTACGGATTTTGCATCTGGCTTAAAGAAGGCTACCAGCGTACTGTCAAAGATTGCCGGTGGAGCTTTCAGTGCTGTTTCTGATATGTTGCCCCATTCTGAACCTAAGAAGGGTCCTTTGAAAGGCTTAAAGAAGTCCGGTGCTCGCATTATGGAGAATTTGGCTACTGGTGTAGACAAAGGCAGTGGGCAATTTGAAGCGAAGGTGCAAGGATCGTTATCCGATATTCCGATTCCAAAGTTTGTAAAGTCATACTTTAAGCAACCTGATTATACTGCTCTTATTGCTGATCCTGTAGTGAGTGCTGTGGAACGTTTGAGTAAGGATGTTCGGTTTACATTGCTTGAACTAAGTAGACAAAAAACGGAATTGCGTCACGACGCCAGCGTTTTTGCTAGGTTCCAGATTTAGGAGGTGCGTGTTGTGGCTGTGCCAATGATACTTATCCAGGGAATTAAGACCATTAAGATTCCGTTGCACCTGGAGAATTTTGATGTGTCTTACACTAATAACTTTAGAGCTAATTCAGAGAAGCGGAAAGCTCACCCCGCCCGCTTTTTGTGGGAAAAGGGCGAGTTTTCGGACATGACTTTTAGTCTTAAGTTAGGGGTGCTTGAGGAAGGCCCCATCCAAAGTTCTCGCGATTTGCGTAATGTGATTGAAACGATGGCGATGATGGGATTTCCCCCCGAAGGGGAAAATGAAGTTAAGTCGATTCGTGTGCGTATTGGTACATGGTTTGGCTTGAAGGGATTGATGACTGGTTGGACGGTATCATGGGCAAAACCGTGGGATGCTCAAGGTAACCCACTGGTTGCTGATGTGCAGTTTACGATTACACCTACGTTTACAGCTAAACGACGACCGACTGCTTCTAAGTTCTCTTTTAGATTTTAGGGGGCATTATGCTTTTTAGACAGGTGGTTGAGCAGCCATACTTGGAAAATACGACTAGCGAAGAGAGTCGGTATGGCTTAACCAAGGTAACGATAGATCAATTAGTTGTGCCTGGCCGCAGGCGGTTTGGCATCTGGATTAAACCGGAATTAAAGTTAGAGAGTTATGGTAGGCATGTCGTCTCCCCAGGAGAAGTTGGTCGCATTGATTTGATCTCTTACGATGCTTATGGCACTGTAAACTATTGGTGGGCGATTGCTTTGGCCAATAATATCAAGAATCCATTGACTGATTTGGTGCCCGGTGATACCTTGATAATCCCAACAAGGGAAGACATTATGGAGGCTTTGGCAGAGCGCCAAACAAAACTTCAGGTATAACAAATGGCTCATGATGCAGGAACGTTTCATGTTGACCTGTTGGTCGGAGGCCGCTCATTACGGGTGGATGAAGATGGGATCATTGATTTTGTTTACTTCGAGCATATATATGGGTCAGCACAGTTTATACTCCATTGCGACAAGGCTAATTGGCAAGATTTCGATCAGGTGATCACTAATCCTGATACTGATATTCTTGTGCGATGGGGTTTTGCTGTCGGTGGTCAGCGTACCGATTCAGATTGGCGTCATGTAGACGCTTCCTTCTTACGCATTCGCTATTCTCCTACCAACGCAGAAATATTCCTTGAGGGATTAGATTTAGGACAGCAATTGAATGAGTCTTTTCGAGATTCTAAATCCTATAAGGATATGAGCATTTCGGATATGGTATCTGATATTGCTAGTAATGTAGGGATAACTGCGGAGGTTGAGTCCACAAAAGGCAAATACCATATTATGCAAGGGAATTTGCCAGATGCTTGGTTTATAAAGTATGTGTTGTTGCCTAGAGCAGTTTCGCAGGGTGGTGATCCTAATTATTACTTCTTTATTGCTGATGGCAATAAGTTGGTATTCAAACCGCCAACGCTTGCTGGTAGTGGTACTAGTTTTGTGCTTACTGTAGCACCAGAAGAGGAAGAACCGAATAACATTCGCTTATTGGAGTTGGAATACCGCAGGGTGACACTTGGTCCTCTAGGGGGTTTATCTACTGAGGTGCGGGGTTTTGACCCTATTAAGGTTAAGCCAGTATCGTTTAAGGCAGATGATAATACGGTTAACTTTAAGAAGTTGTCCTCCAAGGGTCCTTCGTTGCCCCAAGAACCTGCTAGGGTGTGGTTAACTACGGCCCCGTATTTTCCGAAATATGAAGAGGAGGATGTCGAAAACACTGCTAAGGCTATCTGGGGCGCTAATGCTCGGACGCTTTATCGAGTAACGATTGACGTTTCCCCCCAGGTAAAATTGAAGCCCTTTACGGTAAGTAGTTTAGATATTACAGACCAAGATGGGCGGCCTCATTTTACTACCGGGAAGTATTTAGTGCGCGGGGTTAAGCAAAGGATTACCGGTGGTGAATTTAGGACCATTGTGTATCTGGAGCGTAGAACAAGCCAGCGAGGAGGTTAGTAGCGTGATCGAAGAAAGCATAATTCAACCCCCCCAATTGCAAACTAAGTTCCCTGGTGTTTATCGGGGTATCGTAAAGCAAAATGATGACCGGCCTACGGACGATGGGGGGCAAGCAGAGGATGAGTATGGCCCCTTGGGTAGACTACGTGTGTTAGTCCCCCAGGTATATGGCGAAAATGTGCAAGAAGCTGATTTGCCTTGGGCATGGCCTTGCTTTCCTTTTGGGGGTACTAAAAAGGATCAAAAACCAGAAGGACTGGTTAGCATACCTCGAGTTGGTGCACAGGTCTGGGTGATGTTTGAGCAAGGGGATATGCAATCCCCTGTATGGCTTGGAACATGCTATGGTGCTCCTGCCAGTAATAACGAAGAGACTGAATTGCCCGATGCTTGCAGAGATCCTGAAGAGGAGGAAAAAAACAGAACTGGCACTGAGTACCCCGAACTTACAGTTTGGCAAGGGCAAAGCAAAGCGGGGGACGCTAAGTCAATGATGATTAGGTTTGTGAGCGATAAGCGGATTGATATCTATTTAGACAAGGATAATTATATTGAGTTAGACTCATCCGGTAATTCGCCGGAGAACGAACCTCCGCAGATACGAGTGCATTCTAAAGACTATAGGGTTAAAGTGGATTCAGATGTGCAAGTAGTGCTTACGTCTCCGACGATTGTAGCACAAGCGGTTACGGAGGAAGGCACAGGCAACATAACTCTGCAAGCAGATACTGTACAAATTGTAGGGGGCCAGAGAGTTGTTGTATCTAGTGGAACGATATTAGGCAGTGGGGGCGTTGCTGGCGCTTTTTATCACCCGCCAAAGGGTGGACACCCTCCAGCAGGTTAGGTTTTCGGTGGTTCTACAACCACCTTGTGTTGTAAGTAGGTTTGTGCCAGTGGTTAAGGAGAAGAATTAATGGGACAATACAGTGGTATGGCCTTGCCTTGGGATGGTACATTAGCCACCTTGGTCGAGCCTAAAGAGGACATTGATGTACTGCGGTCTTCTATCATATGGATATTGCTTACTCGGAAAAGGGAGCGTGTTATGCTTCCTACCTTTGGGTCCGATGTACCCGATGCTGTTTTTGAACCCAATGATATTGTGACTGAAGAAAGCATTAGGAATGCTGTGCAGGAGGCGGTCGAAGAGTGGGATGACCGCGTGGAGTTTTTGGGCGCAGATATCGAAATCGGCGAGCATACAATAACGGTAAAGGTAAAGTTTCAGAATGTGGAAGACCCGCTGGCGAGGGATATAGCGACGGTGGAGGTTACTGTATCACCTGAGAACGTGTATTAAGGAGGTAATGAACGATGGCCGTTCCAGCAATAGATTATACTGGTAGGGATTTTGACACAATAAAAGCAATGCTAATCGCTAGAATCCGACAAAAGTTCTCGTCAACTTGGAAGGATTTTACGGAATCACATTTTGGCATGGCGCTTTTGGAGATACAAGCATATGCGTTTGATTTGCTGAATTACTACCTAGATGTATCAGCAAACGAAACCTTTTTGCCTACGGCACAAGATCGACAGTCGATTATCTTTTTGGGTGAGTTGGTAGGCTACAAACTTAGTCCTCCTACTGCTGCCAGCGTTACAGTAAAAGCTACTATAGATAGTGTATACGCTGAAGCTATTGTAATACCTGCGGGGACACAAATCAAGAGTAAGAAGGGTGTTGACTTTGAGGTTGTAGAAGAGCAACGGATACCCGCTGGTAGCACATCTGCTGATGTAACAATGGTGCAAGGGTTAACTCGCAATGAGACTTTTACTTCTACTGGCGATATGTTCCAAAAGTTTCGTTTGGCAGAGGCTTCGGTGATTGACGGGTCGATAGTTGTTGATGTGAATAGTGTTGAGTGGGATAAAACGGATTCCTTGGTTTATGGCACTGAGGATTCGGAGATATATGAGGTTTCTTATGACGTTGACGATTATGCTACCTTGAAATTTGGGGATAATAACAGTGGTGCAATTCCTCCCACTTCTGCGTCTATTGAGTCAGAATATCGAGTCGGGGGTGGTGTCATCGGCAATATACCGCTTAACGACATCGAGACTACAGTATCGAATACTTGCTATCGAGAAGGGACAGCACCAACTGAGTACGTTGATGTGCTATTCAACAACTCTGAGCATCGTGGTTCAGGTGGCAATCCGCGTGAAACAATTGATCATGCGAAGTATTGGATTCCGAGATGGGTATCAACTAACGGTAGAGCAGTAACACAATGGGATTTTACGACTTTAGCTTCCTTGTTTAATAGCCCCATTTATGGCGCCCCAGCACACGCTCGCGCTCGCTTGAAGCAAACTATCCCGGAACTGAATACTGTGATGATTGCTGTTTGGGGGCGAGATGAGAGTGGGAATATTGAGTTGCCCTCTACTGGGTTAAAGGATGCTATTTCTGAATACTTTGCTAATGATGGTGAAAATGCTGTGCGCCTTATTACCACTAAGGTTGAAGTCGAAGACGGCAAGATTGTTTATGTGGATATAAATGCGTCCGTGAAAGCACAAACTTCTTATGCATCGTCTACAGTGGTAGCAAGTGCTTTAGAAGCATTAAATGCTATGTTTTCGTCTTCGCTAGTGCAACCTGGGCGAGATGTCCATATATCAGATGTGTACGCTGTGTTGGATGGTGTGGTTGGTGTAGACTATGCTATAATAAATCTGCTTACAGCATCCTACAAAATAGAGGATGAGAGTATTGGTACTGGTACAGGAGTGTTGGCAACCTTTTCTGGCACTCTGCTTAAGACTCCTGTGGTTGAGTTTTCTGTGGTTATAACAGATGGTACGCAAACTGTGACGGACGACGGTTCAGGGAAGTTGACTGGTGATATAGATGCTAGTGGGACTAACACAATAGATTATACTACTGGGAGTTACAATGTTACTTTTGCTGCTGCTCCTGCTTTGGATGCAGACATTGTTTGCACTTATCGGTATGTGATTACTTATCAGCGTGGCGAAGAAGAAACAACAACAGATGGGTCCTCTGCACGCATTAAAGGTGTATTGGATTATCCGCCAGCAGTGGAAAGCACCTTGGCATTTTCTGAAGGTAGTCAAGTTGCGATAGATGATGGTAATGGCAATATAACGGGTGATGTAGCAGTTAGTGGCAACAACACCATAGATTACGATACTGGGTCATATGATTTTACACTCGCATTGGTGCCCTCTGTGGGCCTGACTGTACGGTCTACATATGTTCAACGCTTAGCATCAGCAAGCGAAGATATTCCGATTGCGGAAGACCAGTTGGCAGTAAAGGGGCGACTTACTGTTGCTGCTTTAGCATAGTAGGAGGTATTATGCGATTATATAAGTTGCTGCCAAGCATAGTGCGCTTGCGAGATAAGATTGCATCTGATTTGACTGCTGAAACGCTGTATGCTTTGCCAAGCACTGGTTTAAGTGTGGGAAGCAAGGGTGTGCTTGTTGCTTATCAGTACATAGGCACAGATTTGGTATCATTGGACTCTACGCAGTCTTATTACCTTCAGTGGGTGGAGAAGCGTGTGGGGGATGGTACTGAGGAAATTGCTACTGAGGAAATTTGGGTACCTGGTTCTTATCTTGAGAACAAAACCCTGCTGACTTTTTTTGCTGGGCGAGATTCAGATGCGTCTACCGACTTCTACCACTTTAAGTTGTTGGTTTATAAGAGTTCTGATATGACGGATTTGCTCTATAGTGCTGAATCTATTGCTGATCAGTCAGGTTGGTATTATAGACCAGGTACTGTATTGGAACGCATAATGGGCAGTATAGAAGAAGAGATGCAGCAACTTATGCTTCTGGTAGCTCGTTTGGTTTATTTGCCGTCTCCAACTCATACTAACGCGAGTTATTTGCCCTTGTTGGCATACTTGGTGGGAGCAAGTTTGCCAGTAACTTTATCTGAGACCATCCAGAGGGAGTTTTTAAAGGGTATTGTAGCTCTATATAAGGTTAAGGGTACTGTACTAGGTTTTGAGCGTGTATCGAAGTTAGAGGGGTATCAGGCGAAGCTTAGGGAGCTTTTTAAGAGTACTGTTAATGAGATAAAGGATTATTCTGCTTATCAGTCGGGAGGCTATCCCTATAAATCTGCTCGTATTGATTTGATGACTTGCGAAACCGCGTGTGAGACTTTTGAGGAAGATGGTGGTGATCTTGTTACAGGTTCTAATCTGACCCCAAGTGAGGCTAAAGAGGTTTTTGATGCCTTGTCTTATTTTTTGCCAATTCATGCACGGTTGCGTCCTCGTGTGGTGGATAACAATATAACTGAAGAATTCCCAAACGCTGAGGATACATTAGGTTGTGTTGTGTCTTGTGAGACGGGGGCGGAAACTCCCTCCGGTGAGGGATCGGTTATTAGAGCGAATTTTAGTGATCTTTTCCCCGAGGATGCCGATAGTCTACTAACAACCATCTCTTGTACCTCAAATTGCCAATTAGCTTGTCAGGATTGTTGCCAAGTTGGGTGCGAGGGAGAAGACTGCCAATTAGGTGCTTGCGAGGTACAATCTTGTCAATCACCAGCAGAAGTTTGTTGCACTCAGATGTGCGAATTTCAATGCCAAGAGTCTTGCACCAATTGCTATGCTTGCCAACTCCAATGCCAAGGGGCGTGCCAACAAGAATGTATGGTTGTTTGTCAAGGTCCGTGCCAAGGAGGCTGTCAAAGCCCTTGCGAATTAGATTGTCAAACTGGATGTGTTATTTCTTGCGAGTCTGGCTGCCAAATAATTTGTGAGCAGTTGTGTCAAGAATCTTGCCAAATTGCTTGTACTGTTAATTGTGAAATAAACTGTCAAGCTTGTTGCGAGGTAACTTCGATTGAAGTAACAACGCCAGGCCCAGGGGGCAGTTGCGGTTTGATGTGTGAAATTATTTGCCAGACTGGGTGTCAATTTGGCTGCCAGGGGGCATGTACTGTTGGTTGCCAACTAAAATGCGAGGTACAAGGTTGCCAACTTGCCTGTGAAGAATCTTGCGAAACAGATTGTATGGTTTCTTGCCAGCATGAATGTATGACAGTTTGCCAATTAGTATGTGAAAATCAATCGCAAGCTATATGCGATAGCAATTGCCAAGCAATGTGTGAAACGGCTTGTGAGCATATTTGCATGGCGTATTGTCAAGCTACGTGCATGCTTGCTTGTCAATTCCGTTGCCAATATTTATGCGAGACAGGTTGTGAAGTTTTTTGTGAAGGGGGCAGTTGTGAGACTGAATGTACTGCAACATGTGAGACGGAAGCACAGGGTTGTGGTGGAGGTTGTACTGCTTCTTGCACTACTATGTGTGAATTATTTTGTCAAACTGGTGCATGTGAAACAGTTTGCCAGGGACTTTGCGAGTCAACTTGCCAAAGTGCTTGTGAATTGGGAGCTTGTGAAACAGGATGCATGGTTGCTTGCCAGACCGGCTGTGAAATTACTTGCGAACAAACTTGCACTGTAGGTTGCGAAGACGAGGGATGTCAATTTACATGCCAATGGGGGTGTATGGCTTCTTGCGAAGCTTATTGTGAGCAGGGTGGTTGCACTTCTGTTTGTGAGAGTGACGCTTGTCAATTTGTTTGCCAACTTCCTTGTGAAATGCAATGTGAAGGTAGCAGTTGCGAATTGCAATGTGAATGGACGCCTTGTATGATCCATTGTCAACCTGACTGCCAAACGGATTGCACTATGGCATGTACTCAAATGTGTGAGCATACTGGTTGCGAATTTACTTGCCAAATTTCATGTGAAACATTTCCTTGCGAAACCTACACTTGCGAAACCCAATGTGAGCAATCTTGCCAGTATGGTTGTAGAGAGAGTTGTACAGCATCTTGTACTACAACTTGCGAGAGTTATGGTTGCGAAACCCAATGCCAATCTGGCGGGTGTGAGTTGAGTTGCACTGCTGTTTGTGAAGTCCACGGTTGCGAAACCGGGTGTGAATCATACTGGGAAACTTGTGACTTTGCATGCCAGTGGATGTGTACTACCTATTGTGAGCCTTTTTGCGAGCAGGGTGGTTGTATGGCTATGTGTGAGAGTAACGCTTGTGAGGAAGGTAGTTGCGAATTACCATACCAACATGGTTGTACTTTGTTTTGCGAGTACTATTGTGAGCAGGATAGTTGTGAGATTCATTGCCAAGGTGAGTTTTGTCAGCATACTTGCCAGGTTGCTTGTACTACTCATTGTGAAAGTTTTGGTTGCGAATTTACATGTGAAGCTCAATGCCAGACACCAGGTTGTGAATTTTCATGTCAGATAGCTTGTGCTTCTAGTTGCGAGTTAGATTGTACCGTCGTTTGCGAGTCGGAATGTCAGGGTTCTTGTGAATTAACGTGCCAAGCTTCTTGTGAATTGAGTTGTACTACTTATTGTGAGGTTACTAGTTGTCAGTCATTATGCGAAACGAGTTGTGAAACTTTTTATGAAGAACCTGATACCGATACACATAAGTGTGATTGGGGATGTACCACTACTTGTAGGCAGGCTTGTGAAGCAGGGGAATGCATGTCGCAATGTGAAAGCAATGCTTGCGAGCAATATTGCCAACATCCATGTCAGGTCGGCTGCGAAGGTGGTGGCTGCGAACTACAATGTGAATTTAGTGTGTGCATGATTAAATGCAGGTCTTCTTGTCAAACCGGCTGCCAGGGTGGTTGCCAAGAAGATTGTGAAGGATTAGGCTTTTGTCAATCATCATGCCAATCTCATGAGGAATCCTGCCCTGGTTCATGCCAAACCTTTTGTCAATCTACATGTATGACAAGCTGTGAGCAAGGTTGCGAGGGGGGTTGTACCTACTATTGCCAAGAAACTTGTGAAACTCCGTGCCAGACAGGTTGCGAGGGGTCTTGTACCCATGCTTGTGAGATACTATGCCAGTTTCCGTGGGAGTTTTAGATTATGCGAATGTATGATCTGTTACCGGAGGTTGTTCGTCGTTTAGATGGCGATACCAACAATAACATACTAGAATTGTTGCTGGAAGCGTTTGATGAAGTACAAGAGGATATTTCTAGTGATATAAGTGAGTTGGTGAACCTGATAGATGTTAGTACGATCAACGCTGCTTTGCTACCGTATTTGGGGCATGTGCTGCAAGCCCCCGGATTCAATACCACAGAAGAGTTTTTGGAACGTTGGTTTACTCGCTCATCGGTGCCCATTCATAAGAAAAAGGGCACCTTGCTTAGTTGGAATAAGCATTTTAGGTATAGCGGCCAGCGAAAGATTACCCTAGTAGAGTTGTATAAGAGTACGACCAACGAAACTAAGAACTATAGCCCAGAGCAAGACGCACAGCATTTGCTTCCTAGCGCTCGTATCCATTTGGTTCCATGTGAAACTACTTGCGAAACCGTAGCAGAGTATGATTACTTAACAGCATCCGTGGTTTTGGAAGAAATTGAGTATATTAAACCTATCCAGGTGCTTTTGCCCCATGCTGTAATAGAGATTGAATCAGAGGATTTATTCGCTGATAGTTTAGATACGTTGGGTTGCTCTTCATCTTGTGAAACTGGTAGTGAGTTGTGGACTGGTTCACTGGTTACTAGCGTTTTCCAAGACGCATTTCCTATGCATTATGATGATCTAATTATAACGCAGACGTGCGTTGCTAGTTGCGAAATTTCTTGTACTTCTTGCTGTGAAGTTGATTGCGAACAGTCTACTTGCCAATTAAAATGCGAGGTTAATTGCGAGACTTCATGCACCCACACATGCGAAACTTACTGTCAAGCCTGCTCGGAGGTTGTTTGCAGTACTTCTTGCGAAGTACACTGTCAAGAAAATTGTGCTGGCTTTTGCGAAGCATCATGCCAAGTTGCTTGCCAAGAGCATGAATGTCAAGCAGGTAGCATACAGCAACCCAATTTGTTGTGCACTCTTGGGGTTACAATACCCACTCAATGCAAGAATCAATGTATGCTTTTAGCTTGCACACTTGGTTGCACAACAAGTTTAACTGGTCCTCCACCTCCTCCTCCAGCAATCTGTGTAAATTGCCAGGGAGCTTGTGAGCAAGGATGCCAATATGGCTGTACTAGTATGTCTTGTCAGGGTGGGGCTTGCGAAGCCGGTATTGCACAAGGCACAGTTTACACTGAAACAGGAGAGTTTTGCAATCGTTGCCCTGTGATGAACAAGGTTCACATAACAGATTCTATGTACTTGTTCACAAACCCGCCTGTGCGAACAACAATGAAGCCTGTGTACTTTTTTGAATACCGTGGGTATTATAATAGCAAACAATGCTCATGGGATACCCCGTGGCCTGAAGATAAGTATGCTGCGGGCTACCCTTATTATCATGGTAGAGGTTATAAGGATTATGCTACTAACGGTGATATGCCTTTGAATCAGGGCCCATATCCGTATCCCCCAAACATGTATCCGTATCCATTGGGTCCTACTCCGCCACCACCGGGTGTTTTTGGTGCTGGTGCTATAAATTTCCCCAATCGCCTAGTGCATGCTATGACGAAGTATAATGCAACTACGGTATACTCTTGGATATATGATGGTACTTGGCATCAGATGTGGTCGTGGAATTACTCTGTGCCATCTGATACTCGTGATATGAAAATAAGCTCACCGCAATCTGTACCTGAAATGCGACGTGGTGAGTTTTACATAAATGTCGGCGACTATATCTACTTTTATACGGGGGGCATCAATGGCATCTTCATCGAAGAGAACTATTGCGATGGGGATGGACAAGGATGGTATCCGTTGAATCCGTCAGCGTTTGTGTATTGGTACTATACGTCACATCAGACAATGTATGTTTATGATAATAAGTGGATGATGTTTGCTGGGAAGACTGATGATAATCGCACGTTGAAGTTTGTGTATAAGTACAATGGTATATGGGGTATGATTCGATTACAGTTACAAGCATATGCTGCTAATTATGATAGCAATGTGGTTACCGCTTTGACATTAGATCGGTTAGGACATGGTTATGTTATTGTGTATTTTCAGTACAACTACGCGTCGTTTTGGTATTGCTTGTTTGAGATTGATTTTGCAGCCTGGCAAAATGATGATGATTATGATGTAGCGTCGGATTTCGGTGGAGAATATACAGTTACGATTCCCGAAACAACACCAAATCCGCATCCAGCAGCGCATTATCCTATACCAGACTACCAAATACAGGTTTGGGATGCTGGAAATACTTATGGGCCTTTTCGAGTGCTTGCTTGTCCAGTTAATTTAGTGTCTAGTAGTCGGATGGACTTGTCTCATATAAACTTTAAGGGGGGTGCTGGAGCATTTACGATGGGTGAAAACGGCATTGCTGTGCTTCAGGGGCGAATTTATATGGCATGTGATGTGAATTATTTGTACAATGATGGTAACCCGTATACGCCAAATCAGTTGGTCTACTGGGGTATAGCAGAATTCCAGGGGACAACGGACTATGTAGTTAATTTTGGTTATGGCAGGGAGATTATTTGGAAGGGGAAGTTTAAGTATGTTGGCCCTCCGCTTGATCAGGTTTATTATGACCATTACTACTTTCTTATTGGTGGTCCTGATGCTCCAGTGGGTTACAATAGAAATAAGATACCAGAAGGCTTTAAGACCGGCGTTTCTTGGGACTACATCCCCTATGGACCTGGCCCCTGGTTAATTGAGGATCGAGGTTATGACGACCGCAAAGGTATGATATACATTGGATCAAGTTTGCATTTTTCGATTTTTCGCCCCGGTAGAACAGGGGCCTTGCGCTTTATGAACATGAAAACACCAAATCTTCGAGGTTCTAACGAGTACGTTTACGCTTACGCATGGGGCGGTGCGCATATAGATCGGCAAGGAGTACAAGGCGGATGATGAAGTTATATGATTTGCTACCAAGCATCGTTAGAGCTAGAGACATCTTGTCTACATTTGGTGATGCTACTGCAAGTTGTTACGAAGAACCTATAGGATCATCGCTGGCATCGGAGTATATTGGGCATGCTATACGCTATCATCTTGTTACTCTGCGGGTTGGTACGCTATATCTAAAGTATCGAATTTATAACGGGAGTGAGTGGACTGAGTATATTGAGACTGTAGCGTTGGTGGGACCAGGCCAACGATATGTTGATGTCGATTTTATTTGTGATGCTGGCAGCAGTTATTCTGTTGAGTTATCTGCTTATAGTGATAATAAGTATACGGATTTGCAGTGGTCCGCAGATTCATCGGTGGATGACTCTAACTGGTTTTTGGTAAAGCAACCAACGTTAAAGCGTCTGCTGGGTGCTTTTGAGTTAGAGTTAGATGCGTTGCTTAGCGATATAGAAGGTTTACCCCATTTGCTAAACGATTTTGATCCTTTGCCAACATTGTATTTATCGTTGGCGCTGGGGGCTTTAGTAGACTCTTCTTTATCGCATGCTGCACAGGTATGGTTTGTTAAGAATATAGTTAGTCATCATAAGATAAAAGGCACGCTGCTGAGTTGGGAAAAAGCATGGAAGTATAAGGGTGAAGCGATTCCGTTTATCGTCGAATTGTATAAGCAGATCATCAATGAGGTAGGCAATTATTCATTGGTAGAGGATGCTGGGCATCAGATACCCAGTGCTAGAATAAATATATTTGCTGCTTGCAATACAATGTGCGAAACGGGGGCAGAAAGCAGTGAGTTAACTTATACGGAGCAGCAGGAGTTACTAGATAAGATAGATCATGTGAGGCCTATCCAAGTTTTGATCCCCAAGGCAATAACTTCGGTTGAGTTAACAGACCCGTTTAAGTCGGCTTACGATACATTAGGATGCTCTACGTCTTGCGAGACCGGCAGCGAATGGACAGGATCAAAAGGCATAGCAACGTTTACAGATGTTTTTCCTGCTGTATACGAAGATTCGTTAACTCTTACTCAAATATGCGTCTCATCCTGCGAGACTTCTTGCACTTCTTGTTGTGAAACATCTTGTGAGCAGGCTGCTTGCCAGTTAAAATGTGAGAGCGGGTGCGAAACAGAATGTACTCATTCTTGTGAAACATATTGCCAAGCTTGCTGCACTCTGAGTTGTATGTCTTCGTGTGAAGTTCATTGTCAAGAATCTTGCGAAGGGCATTGTGAATATATGTGTGAAAATGCATGCCAAGAGCATGAATGCCAAGTAGGAACTTGCCAAGGTGGTTGTACGAGTGCGGGTTGTGAGTTAGGTATACAGACTTGTAATTCAGGGGGTTGCCAATTAGAAGCATGCACTACTGGTAGTTGTATGTTGTTAGCATGCACAATGTCATCTTGTACGGTATCTGCTACTGGAGATATTCCAGTTTGTCGAGCAAGTGCATGTCAGGGCGCTTGTGAACAAGGTTGCCAATTTGGTTGCACAGGAGTTGCTTGTGAAGCAGGAGCTTGTGAGGTTGGAGTTGCTCAAGGGTTAATTAATAATCATACTGGGATATTTTGCAATAGATGCCCTGAAGATTTTCCTATCCCAGTTGAAGATGTTGAGATTTGTGGGGTAACCACAATGCAGATCGGGCAGACGTGGACGGAGGATATGCCAGGGTATGGGTGTACAACCTCTGGTTGCCAAGGTGTTGGTTGCCAGATATTTGGTTGTCAAGGATTTCAGCAAGGAACGTTTACAGAACCATAAGGAGGTACTATGGTAAGATTATTGAACGCTAAATTAACCACGCACTTGAAAAGCAGATGCGTAGATGCTCCCTTGGAGATTGCGGAGTATGAGTGGTTAGGCAAAAAGGTGCTTTATGAAGCACATACAATGGCGGTCATTGATAAGCAAGAGGGGATGACTAACGAAGAAGCGTTTGTAAAGGCAGGTATTACAGTACCATTTGAGCCAATATTCCCTGAAAGTCCTAAGACTATGGGTGTGCAAACGCTTGTATTGGAAGCTTGTCAGGGTTGTAACCTTCGCTGTCGTTATTGCTTTGTAGCACATGAGTACGACGGCGGACTTACAGATAAGATGGGTACTCGCATGAGTTTTGATGTTGCTCGGGAAGCAATAGACAAAATATTAGCACATGATTCTCCTCGCCCGTCAATAGGCTTTTTTGGTGGCGAGCCATTGATGAATTGGGCAATTATACCTCGCGTTGTGGGATATATGCGTGGTAAATTCAGTCATGCTAACCAGGTTGGTTTCCATGTTACTACTAACGGGACGCTTATAACAGAGGAGATTGCTCGCTTTTTAGGACGTAATGGGTTTTCGATGATAATATCCTTGGAGGGGGATAAAGCAACCCACAATTACAATCGCCCAATGGCTAATGGTAAGGATTCTTTTGAGACAACGATGAATGCATTGCGTTTGATAAAGAAGGTTGCTCCTAATATAAGTCCTCGAATAACTCTTCGCTCGACGTTTCCGTGGGACAACAGGCAAAGTACAATAACGGAGAAGTTGGAATTTTTGAATTCTTTATGCGATGAGGGTTTAGCTGGTTGGGTATCAGTGGAGCCAGCAGTTTTAACTGAAGGGTGCGTAAAGTCCACAGATGCGGAGCGCATGACGTTTACCGTTAAGCGTGTTAAGGAACTGATCCCCGAATACGAAGAAGCAACACATTGGTTCATAAATCGCATTAAGCAAGGAAAAACACCTCGCTTTCATCACTTTTCTAAGTTATTGGAGCGTGTACTATATGCTAATCATGCTATATCGGAATGTGGTGCCGGTAAGGGGTATATGTCCGTTGGTGGGGATCGTAGGCTATACGCTTGCCACCGTGAACAAAATTCCTTAATTGGCAATTTGGATGCGGGTCCTGGCAAGGAGCAAGAGAAGTGGATGGACAATTATTTCTTCAAGCGTGAGACTTGCCCTAAATGTAAGATCAGGTATATTTGTGGTGGTGGTTGTAGAGAGGAAGCTATTGGGTATTTTGGTATGCCAGATCATGGTGGTTTGCCATCTGAAGAGGCTATTTTGAAGAGTTATCCTGTTATGTGTGCTTTCAAGAACATTTTTGTCCGCTCAGCACTTTATATTCTTTCTGAAGTGGGAGCATCTCGCCTATCCGAGCTTATAAAGGACCCAATGGCTAGAAGGCAACCACAACAATTAACCCCTCAACAAATGCGTAAACAAAATAGGCCAATACCGGAGCAACAACGCATGCGTCCAGTTTATCGAATTTATAATTCTAATAGATTGCCTCGAATGAAGGACCAGAAGGCGGAGAGTCATGTCTGTAGTTGTGGTAAATGCAAGCCGAACAAGTAGAAAGCGTAAGCAGTATCTAAAATCAGAAGTCGTTTCCTATTTGCTTGTTAGAGAAGCAGGTGGATTAGGGGACGATATTCGTATTGGTGCTGTTGCTAGGGCGATCAAAAAGGAGTATCCTTTAGCAAGGGTTACCGTTTTGGGGTTAGATTGCTTTCGTGCTGTGTTTGAGCATTTGGATGGTATCGACGTGTTCAAACCAATAGACCTTGAACTCAAGTATCGGAGGGGGCGTAGCGAAGCAATCGCAAAAGCAAAATACCTCAAACCATATATCACAGGTTACGATGAGGTAGTAGATTTGTTCTGCCCTGGGTACAATTATGAGGTTGGTACATCCGGCAAAGTGGTGCATGAGCGCACCGACCGCTTTCTGCTTGCAGCGGGGTTTAGTATAAACCAAGAGGATTTAGCTCCTGTGTGGCATGTTACTGAGGGAGAATTGCAGGATGCTGAAACGTGGTTAACCAGTAGCATCAACCCTTATAAGCCAATTGTTGGTGTGCATCGAAGGTCAACGGATAACTCCAGGACGTATAAGAGTGAGTTGTCGATGGAACTTATTCATCGCTTGTATGACGCTGGTTTTAATGTTATACTGTTTGATGTAGCGCGGGAGTTTGGTAACCATCCTGCTATTCCTGCTATAAAGTTGGACATTGAAATGGTAGCTGCGGTTATCAAGTTGCTTGATGTGCTTGTTTGTGTAGACTCTGGTTTAATGCATGTTGCTGGCGCTGTAGGAACGCCAATTGTGGGTTTGTTTGGGTCTACTGATCCGTATGTTATAGCCAAGCATTATGATTGCACACCTGTGATTCCATATGGGTATTGGGGGGAGTTGCCTTCTCCTTGTGGGAATCCATGCTATTACCGCACTAAGCGTGGATGGTCCCCAAAATGCAGAGAAACAGGATGCATGTGGCTCAATATGATTCATCCTCCTGATATTATTAAAAAGGTTAGGGAGGTGCTTAGTCGTAAGGAGGACGTGAGGTGCATTATGGAAAACACATAGCTTTGGAAGGTACAGTGCATCCTGCTGATAAGATGTGGGTGCAACCGATTATGGAGGACCCAGATAAACTGGGTGAGATATTGAAGGGTTTGGTTAATGAGATTGGTATGCGGGTGCTGGCTGGCCCGTGTGGAAAATATGAGAAGTGTAACGAGTTATTGGATCGTGGGGCATCCTCAATAATTCTGCTTTATGAGTCTCATGCTGCTATACACTGCTACCCGTATCGCTTACGGTTTTTCGTTGATGTGTTCTCGTGTAAAGATTACCCAACTAGTAAGGTTTTGGGTTACTTGCGCGTGAAACTCCGTATGCACGGTTATGAACTTACAGAAGCAAAACGGGGAAAAGATTGGCGACGGATGCCTGACGTAAGCGATGTGAGGAAGAAGAACAATGAAGACCTTAATAATTCTATTTAGTTACAATAGGCATCATGCTTTAAAGAATGCTTTACTATGGCTTAAGAAGTACCCACAACGGGACTGCGATTTGGTTGTGTTCGATGATGGTTCTACTGATAAAGAGTTGCGCTGCAAATTGGAGCATGCTGCTAATGGTGGTATGATAAAGCATTTAGACATGCGCCCACCGCGGGAGCCTGCACCAAGCAAGAATCTTGCTGATTCTCGCATAGGAGAACAGCGTCGAAGAGCAGTAGAGTACTTTTTGCAACAGCGAGAATATGCTTATCTTTTTTTAATGGATGATGATATCTTGCTTAGTGGAACTGCTCTTGTGGATGCTATACAAGATTACGAAATGCTTAGAGGCAATCTTGAGTTGCATGTGGGGGCATTAACTCTTCATGCTTGGCATGGGATTCATAGTCAGCGTAGTATTGGTGGAAAGCTTTTCGCGTTGGTTAAGGTGACCGGTGAAAGCGTACTGCTAATGCATCGGGAAAGCATAGAAAAAAGTGGTAATTGCTTTGGTCCTCATATAACTGGTTATGCAGACACTCAGTGGGAAGCATTGAGAAAAGCAGAACTGCTTTATTATACTAGGTTATCCCCTCCTTACGAAGTGCAGCATATTGGAGTTGCCCCCGGCGGTTCTGCAATTCATCGCAAGATGCCATTTTGGGTCCAGGATTGCTGGGTGGATTTAGCTGTGCCACCTACAAGAATGGGTAAACGACCTTATGTACCCTGTGGAGCTTTCAATCCACGTTGGTTTATGAATATTGCTAATAAGAAAGGCAATAGAGCAGCATGCGAAGCGTTGTATCGCAAGGCGTTATCCGATCTTAATGTTAAGAAAATTCAGGTTGCTACGTCGATCCCAGGGGAAACGTCTAGTGCATTCCCTGACGCAAAAGAGAAAGTAAGTGTAACAGTTAGGCGGCAAGGCCGTGTAGTTAAGGAGATAAGTTTATGATAGATGGTAAAGACCGCTTTCCTAAAGCATTAGGCAAAGTAGAACTTATAGTGTGGTCCCCGTTAAAGCAACGAAAACTGTGGTTGCCCAATTGGGTGCGTAATCGTATGCCGTTTAACCCTGATAAATATCAGTGCAGGGGGCATCGGATTTTGGGAATGAATGTGGTTGTCAATAATGCTGTGAAGCAAATGGCAAGGTTGCTAGGAGGATATCAGCAATCAGATAGGTATATCAACAGAATGCAATTTGGTGCTGGTAGCACAAATCCCGCCTCCGCTACCGACACTGTTTTGGAAAGTCCGTTGTCGCCAATTAAAAGTATTACTGATGTGTCGTATCCTAACGATTCAAGTGTGAAGTTTAAGGCTTATTTGCTAGAGGATGAGTTGAATGGATTTCCAATCCAGGAGGCAGGGTTGCTTTTTGTTAACACGTCTCCAGCTTTGGCTGCCAGGAAAACGTTTTCTTCGTTAACGAAGACCAATGAGTTTGTGTTCGAGTGGAACTGGACCATATACTGGAACATCTCCTCATAGCCCAG
>Ga0180432_10000196_pt1 | contig 97936 bp, 135 predicted proteins | sample SS_ome_10_FD_132414 | JGI IMG/M metagenome (GOLD analysis project Ga0180432, IMG submission 132414) | Hypersaline lake sediment archaeal communities from the Salton Sea, California, USA - SS_1_MS_2 metaG | ecosystem: Environmental > Aquatic > Non-marine Saline and Alkaline > Hypersaline >... | reverse complement strand
TGATCCTGATCCTGATCCTGATCCTGATCCTGGCTCGGTAAGGGGGGGGTATTCTTCGGATTCACCCCCTTAGTAAGGGGGGGGTGTTCTTGAGTTTTGCCCCCCTTGGTAAGGGGGGGGTCTGGCTGAGTTTGACCCCCCTTATTAAGGGTCTTTCCATCCGCATTCTCCCAGAACACCCGTCTATCTATAATTGCCTTTTTACTGTTGCAAGATTTGCATAGAAAATGGAGATTCTGAATGTCATTGGTCCCCCCATTTATCCTGGCAACTACATGATCAACTGCAATGTCATCTGTCGCGCCACAGCCATCGCATTGTCGTCCGTCGCGCTTTGCAATGGCTAGAATTGTGGATTTGGGAACCTTCCAGTTGAGGGAGGATGGATAACTGTTGACATCTAAATGGAATGCCTCTCCATACTTGTCAACAAACAGTGTCACAAACGGGGAGCGCACTTTTCCTAATTCTCGAGTCACGGCGACACGTCTGTTATCCTTTGGATCCAATCCTTCTGCTATTTGGAACCGGGCCATCTCGATCACAAACACAGTCTCTGTGTCGTAGTCGTACAAACAAAATCCCATATCACAGAGAGTTTCCATTGCCGCCTGCACTTCGTCCAACTGCAAACCAGTATCCTGTACGATGTACATCAGGGGACAGTAATACAACCCAATCATTGACGAATGTGGTGATGATATTAAGTACATGGCGAGAATTTGGGCGTCCCTGTCATCACGCAATTCCTTGCCAGTGTCACCAATCCAAAACCTGCCCGATATTATGCTGTAGTCCCGCATGACCTAATTGTTACTGCGGCCACGGCCGGTATTTTTCGATGGATTTTTCTTTTTTGACTTGCCACCTTGCTTGACCTGCTCTTCCTGTTGTCTGGCAAACTCCTAGCTTCTTCCTGCTCCAACGCCAAAGCCTCCTCTTTGTCCTTCTCGGATAATTCGCCGCCTTGTGCCTGGTCATCGGCATCTTTACGTGCCAATTCTGATTCGTCCAGTTCCACGCGTTGTTCATTCTCGCTTGGGGCATCGTCGACCTGCACACCTGTCTCGGCAAGCATCCTCTCCTTGAGCGTGCCCATTCTGAGGATACTACGCCCCTGGACCTGGGCATCGTCTGTAGCGCCCCCTGACGGGCTGTCAGGCCCGTCTAGAACTTCCGAGCTCACAACGTTGCGCGCAACATCGACCATGGACTGCCCCTTGCTGGACTCGGCCAGGCTGACTAAAGCAGCTGCCTTATCAAACTCAGGTGAGAGATCCCAGAATTTCGCGCTCCAACGTACAGCGGTCTTCTGCGCCATTGCCTCGATATAGGTGATCCAGGGAATGCGTCGGATCTGAAAGTCAGCCATAGCCTCTTCTGGTTTGCCTTCCTTCCACGTCTTCCAGAACACCTCGGATCCGTCATCCCTGCGCTCAACACGAATGTTCTTGTCTGAAAGAATACGATCCCTGTGCTTGTATATTGCACTCATCGGGTACGGCTGACCGAAATCATAAAAACCATCGTGATACCTGAGTGCTGCGTACACAGCGACCATTTTGCCGCGCTGTTTCCTGACGTCCCATGTGTGATTCAGATATGGATCACTACCAAGGCGATGATCAAAGACATCGTTCTCGTGAACAATGATGGCCTCGACCTTGCGCACCAACGGGTCACGGCGAGCCAACTTCATTAGTCCACGGTACTGAATCTGCAACTGTGTGAGCTTGCGCCACTGCCACGTACCGTCGTCAGCCTTGTACTTGGATGAACGAGCCTCGAGGTAGGCTTCCCCCAGTGGTTCCTCGAACCGAACACCAAGTGTAGATGCTTCAAGAATCGAACCCAGTGTTGACTGTGGGTCCGCCTCGAGCAAATCTTTGTCGCTGCCAATATGAGTCAGTGCGGAATTGATCCACGCATCTGTCGAGATACCGTCAGGAAGTGATTCGTCTATCATCTCCCTAATGCCCTGTGACTCCAACCATTTTTCTATCGTTCTGTAGTTCGGATGTGCCATGTGCCTCTTCCTTTCCTAACCTAATTTCTGCGTGACCGCATCGGCTGCTTTCTCGATAGCGTCTCGCACTTCGCCTATTTCCATCTCCAACATTGCTGCGTACAGATCTGCCCTGGCACGCAACTCGTCGAAGGTTTCTACACCTGCCTCGATATCGAACTTGGATTTAGCAAATTCGATCAGTTCGGTCTGAACAGTCATAATCTCTGCGCCAACATCGTCATGCTTGGACTGCTTCCTGTCTTTGGGCCCGTAGTATCGAAACGTCTTGAACGGCTTGCCCTGAACTTCGTACATGGACAAATCCATGTCTGGGTAATCCGCCTGAAGGGCTTTTTTGTCGAATGTCTTACGGCCTGCTTGCTGCTTGTTCAGGAATTTGTGGAAACCTACCTGGACCGCATCAAGGTCCGCATCGTCCATGACACCCATGATCGTTCGCTTGGCCGCCTCCATGCCGACCTTGGCTGCTAGTTCTCGTTCTTTCGCCAATTTGTACGTATCCACAGCATCTTTCCATGCCTGACCGGACATCTGTGTGTAGACGGCTTTGCCTTTCTTCTCCAGCGTAGGCTGTGTGAACTTGGCAGCCGCCGGCGGAACACTCTTGAGTACGTTTTCGTTCCAGAATCTCCGCGCATTATCCTGCAAAACCGCGCTTACATCATCGTCTATGGGTAGCTCGATTATCTGGAGGTCCACATTTTCACACTCATATATCACAACCCTGGTGCCCTTGATCTTCCCCTTCCACTCGTCACCCAGGAATGGCAACGTGCACACGTTCGCACAATGCGCCAGGTGAGCCGATTGGATCATGTAGTAGTCCCGTATACCTGTCGTGCGGAACGAGTCACATACACGTTGCATCGGAGCTTTGATCTCCAGTACCCAGCCATCGGCACACAGACCATCGAAGTCTGCAAACATTGGCGAGTCCGGATCCCATACCTGGAAGTCGTGATATCGCTCCTTATCAGTCTCTGGTGCGTAAACTTTGATTCCTTCCTGTGCCTCGTACATTGCGACTGCAAGTGGTTCGTATGTGTTGCCACGGCGCAGGTGTGGATTGTCATCTTCGGAAAGAACATCATCAGCCGTGATCGTCTTCTTCTTGGTGATATATAGATCCACAGGCGTTTTCTTGAAAACTTCTCCGAGGGCAAGAATAGGAGAGTCAGAAGATCCGACACCTTTCTGGCGCCCTTTCAGCCATTCAACCTTTGCGTTCATTGTTTCCTCCTACCCAATACCTGGGAATAGAACATTGTGTTTAATAAACGTTGCCATCTCAGTTCCACCATCTGGCGTACTACATGCGTTGCGATACGGACATGCACCGAAACGAGAGACACATGCCGCACCATTCCGAGGCCATACCCTGGCACTACGATAGTGATCCTCGACGCCGAGCATCGCATCGACGTCCATGGTCCACTGCTTGATCTGTTGTACAGACGATTCAACAACAACTCTGTAAACGAAAGTCTCACCACGCTCCTCGAGGCGCTTTACGATAGACGCACATCGCTCATTCTCTGCGTTGAGATCCAGTTTGGAATGCTTCACCGTTGCGTTCCACTTCTCGAGTGTTGTGTCACACGCCTTCTTTGACATGCCGCCGATCCCGGATCCTCCGCATCCCGCGCATGTTATAGGTTTCGTATCGTTTTCATCTTTGGACTGTACATTGCCAGTACCTGAGCACTGGCGACATTTGACCGTGCTGGGAATTCCTGGAGGTTTTGTTCTCACAATCTCCACGACTGCTGCCGTCACAATTTTATCAGAGGCCTTGGTGGCTGACCACATAGCAGCTGCAAGCCACTGGTCCAGTTCCACATCTTCGGCAACTACGTCTGGATACGGGTTGGATGTAAACTTCCTAACCAATACAGCAGCACCTAGCTGCCCGCGATCTAGAACCCCGTCGACACAAGCTGCAAATGTCTGACCTGTCTGACCAAGCGAATGCTCAACAACTCTGTCCACCAGCGGGTTGCCATCGCTGCCTAGCATGAATTTAAAGTCTCCGGCGTCGCGAATTGAGTACTGATAGTTGTCCAAGATCTGCGTAGCATCTTCGATCACTTTGGAAACAACATCTGTCCACTTGTCCTGCTCGCGTGTGTTCATTGTATCCAATGTGCGTCTGTACTCGTTGTTATATGCCATAACAACAGCATTGGCGGCAGCTTGTACGCGAAATTTGTTGAGCCCCCTAGCAACCGCAATGTCCCTATCGCGCAGAGCATCGCGCAAGATCTGTTTGACGTTGGGCGGCCATGGTGGTGGACGCCGTCCCTTCAACCTGTAGTTGTCTTCGTACTCGATTTTGTATCTACGCGGGCAGGTTGCCAACGTTGTCAACATATCCTTTGTCCGCCGCTCAGGCGGACGTGTCGGAGTCTCCACTTGTGCCTCCTCTCGACCATTGGCTGCGGCCGATTAACTACTCCTCGTCCATCGTCGGCATGAACTCCTCGCCGTATTCTGCGGGACTAACGTCTTCCAGCAATTCGTCTGGCCCCACATCGAGTACTTGGCCAAACTCGCGTAACAGAGATGCCTTCGGATCCCCACGCTGCAAAACGTCGTGAAGCCCTTGTGGGCTCTTGTCCATCTGACGGGCTAGTTCACGCAGCGTCCATCCGCGCTTCTTACACAGCAACTCTACCCTCGCCTTGAATTGATTCACCTTACTCATTCTTCTTTTCTCCTTCCATGTTTCCGGACACACGTCCAATTATTCTAGTGTATAACACTATTCTGTCGACGTGTCAGTGTTTTTTGTGACATTTTACAAAACACCCTATGATTCATCGTCTGGCTCCATGATCCATGTCATAAGGGCATTGCCGTCAATATACCGAACCATCACGGGAGATTTGCGTTTCAAGGCCTTCAGTGCAGCATCGAGTCCCACACCCAGACCGTACACAACCCTGGCATGATCCTTGGCAGAAGCATGAACCCCCTCGACAACTGCTTTTATGTATTGCTCGAAAACCCTATTAATAACGGTCGCCCCATCCTTCCCATTGATTCGGTTGCCACTGATGAGTTCGGCTAGGATTTCGATTTTCCTAGCCGCAATCTCGGCATCATTTTTACTTGGCATACGACCTCCTTATCACTACACTTTTCCAAAAATGTGATGCATGTCATGCTCGTCTCGCATTGCATCTTGCAACACAACTGTCTCGTCACTGAATGACTCATTTATTTCTTTTCTTGTGGCTGTGCCTACTAGAATCGAGTGACATCTGAAGTCCAACTCATCACGATTACGATTCCACTTGATCTTCCACTGGGGCGAGATACTGCATCGGCCGTCCGTCACCATTACTATATCTGCCTGCTTGAACTCGCCCTGCTCCCGAATGACATCCACGGCACAGTCCAGACTACGCATGAAGTTCGTTCCACCATCGGCTGCGAAAAAGTTTACCGCGTCCGTTATTGCCTCTGGCGTCATCGCATCTTTCCCGGGAAACTTGTCAACACGCAAAACAGAACTGCCAAAGTGTACGATTGCAAATCCTCGATCCTGCTCCTTCGCTACCTGCATAAATGCCAGACAAACCGCTGCAGCCCACACATCTGCGTCTCCAGCCATCATGGATCCAGACGAATCCAAACACATAACAATCGGACCCTTGTGATCTTTCTGCTTGTCGGCTTTCTCGTTACACGCCAAGTTGCTCTCCGCATATTTTGCTGCGAATACATGTCTCATCCCCGGGGCCCCGTACACCAACTCCCTGAAACACAGGTTGCCGAGATCGTTGGAAAACTTCCGCCCCACTCGCTCACCCGCACCAAACCTAGGCTTACGTCGTTGTTGTTCCGATGCGATCCTGCGAAGACGGCCGGCAAGTTCTGCTATCTTACGAAGTCGTTCATTGTCTCCAACCAACTTGGACAGTTTTCTTCCTGCCTCCATCTGAGCTTTGCGTCCACTGTGCTTGTCCAGGCCAACACCATACGAATCGATCATCGCCTGCATCTGTGCTATCTGCTCGGATGCGTTTGCAGCTGCATTCCTCAGCGCCTGTCGTACGTTGGTCATATCTAAGAGATCTGCTTCCTCGCTTGCTGCGGCGCCCTTTTTCTCCATTTCACCATACATCTCGTCCAATGCGTCTTCAATGGCTTCACATTCTTCTTCGTCTCCCCTGTGGTCCGCATCGGCTAATAGTCGTTCCAGATAATCTGCGGTCGCAGCATCCTCCCTGACGTCCTCGACCTGTGCATCTGGTGCTGCCACATTTTTCAACAGGTCATCTATCATTGATGTTGTAACCACGCCTGCCCATGTATCGTTGCCAACGGTCTGTGCCCGCAGATCCGTGACCTCTGGAACATCTTGCATCGCAGCATCGAATCGCTGGAAAACATCCGATCCTGGTGCGGGGGTCTCCATCCTGTCTGGTGTGTCCGCGTGAAAGTAATGAAACATCTCAGCTGCCCAGTCAGGAAATGCTTCGTATCGAGCGCGACCATCGGATTCGGCCCGTGCCGCGTCCTGGTCAGCCATTGTATAGTCATTCCACAGGTGCCGTTGAAACTGGCTAGGTTGGTATATGAGACTCATGATCTTCTCCTATTACTCAACCGGCCGGTACATCGTGATCTCGCGCGCCCTATCCACCAGTTTATTCATGGCCAATTCGACCACTTCCACGGCCTCTTTTACTTGCAAGTTATCATCCCCGACCTTGTCGTGCACCTCCATGATCGCATCGCGCCGGCCCGCAAGGTTGCCCTGTATTTCGCCAAGCGTCCTTGTAGCCGCTAATTTAGTAAGCGTTCCAACCTTCACATCTTCCAATGTTGGCAGGGATTTCATCGCAATCCTCACCCCATCGATTATTGAAGTGGCACGAGAACCATATGGATCCGCAGCGTTCCCGATGGCCTTGAGCAATTCTGGACGACCCTCGTGCGTCTTCCAGATCACATCAGCCAAGACCAGGAAATCGCTCGGCAGCACTTGGGAGTGTCCATTCACTACCGCCCTGGCACGTATCAACTTCGGAGCCTTCCCGATCCATGTCCTGTCACTAGCTGTAAATCCAGCCTTTTCGCAGGCACTTTTAACCCCTAGAAGGGTCTCGGCCTCGCCCATCCCCCACTTAATCGATTCTGCCTGTTTCCGCAGTTCTTCTAGATCGCCAACTTCCAACTTTGCAGTTATCTCTGCCGGCCCATCCACGAGTAACTTCAGAAGCGCGTCCTGGTCGCCGATGTAGTCCAGCCAGAACTTGACCGCGAATCGGTCGTACAACGCGTCTAGGCTGGCATCCTCCGGATACTCGTTGCTCGCCCCGATCACCGTCTCCAGCGGGAGTTTGATCATGTCCGCACCGTTCCGCATCCTGCGTTGCTGCATGGCCAGAAGGAATCCATTCAGAAGTGCTGAGTTGCTCTTGAAGATCTCGTCCAGGAACCACACCTGACGATCTGGTGCACATCCATCGATACGTCGTTGGTACCGATCCTGCTCCATCATCGCCTTGGCACTAAACATTCCAAAGACCTCTTCAGGTGCCGTGTCCTTGGTCAACTGAATCTCAAAGAATGAGGAATCTATACAACGGCTCAATGCTTCAGCGTAGTCACTTTTAGCTGTCCCTGGGGGGCCCAGAAGCAATACGTGGTCCTTGGCAATTAGAGCGGTCAATGTTCCGTCAACGGGCCCGCTGCGCTCGACAAATCGAGCCTTCAACTGGGTGCGTACATCCTGGAGACGTGTATTGGGGTCGCTTGTTTTATTTGTCATGATGATACCTCCAACGCTGAGTTCCGTGCTTTGTTGCTGTTATGTGTGCAAATCCTAATCACCAGTCCATAATACACGCTTCTCTGTGCGTGTCAATACTTATTGCAACACATTTGAATATTTTATTACTTTTAACACACGCGCCTCAGCACCCCACGTCCGCTCTAAGCGCCGTCTTCAAATATCTGTCTCATGGTTTGTGAATTCTTCGAATGGCCGTCAGAAGCCAACGGAGGGGTTGTAGTGGTGGTTTAGTATTGAATTGGGAATGGGAAACTAGGCGGTCTGCTCATATCGATAGCTCGGACCTCTTTGCCAACCCGCACCTCTTTGCCCTTCCGTCGCTGTTCTTTTTTGGCTTCCCTGATCTTGGCCCTCGCGGCTTTGGCATCCTCTTTGGCCTTGGCCTCGATCTCCTTTTCTTTCTGCTCCTCGAATTTTTTCTGATCCAGACTGCCAACTACGACTTGTGCAGCAATGTCAACTTTTGATGACAGATCGTCTACTACCGTCCCCAGGATGTCTTTGTACAATTCGGCCCGGTTCCGCAGTGTATCAAACTCCTCGACTCTTTTCTCCAAAGTGCTGATTCTGATCTTGTTCCAGCCAACTGCCTTGTACTGGTCGAGTTGATGCGTCAGTTCTTTCAGTTGTGCTTCGAGACCATGGCGTGTGGCCTCGCGCAATGACTCCATCGTCTCGGCTGTGTCGAAACATGGGATTATCACCGTGGTCTGGTTCAACTCGCTCATGAAGGCGTTCCAGGCCCTGACCTTTTCAGCATGGATAGCTGGGACGTACCAGAGGCCGCCATGTGGCAACGTGGGAACTGCATGCCAGTTGCGAAATGCAAACTGAAAGGCGCTCCGGATGTCCCCTGTCAGGTATGTATAGGCCAATTCCTCATAGGCCTCTTTCAATGCGATGGCCGCTGGATGATCAGGATCTTGGAGTTTCAGACAATCCTTCGGCTCTGCACCATCTGCATAATTGCCTCTGTCGAATCCCACCTTGGTAATCGTTGCGAACTCCGCGTCTTTTTCAGAGACCTCGTTGCCGGCGTCATCCACTAACTGGCGTTCTACAATACTGTGCACGAGGCGGAACTCGTTGTCCTCTACGATTACGGCATCCTCGACACGACACTCACGGCGCCCAGAGTTGAACACAAGACTGATGGCCTTTTTGTAGCATGCGATGGGGGTGTTTCCGGGTAATCGCAACTCGTCCAGAATGCCGCAAACATCGGCAGCTGCCTCAACGTCGGCCTTGAGATGTGTACCTGACAATGACCAGCCAACCAAGTCACCAAGATGCGCACCACTCTCCAGTGCAATGGCCTCGGCTACCGTGCGGATCTTGCCACTGGCGTGAATTGTAGGCTTAGGAGTATCCGTGTCACCGTCGGAATCGGCGTCGAGATCGGTGTCGGAATCGGTGTCAGTGTCGAGATTGGTGGCTGCATCCTGTGCCGGCGCAGATGATATGCCTTCTCTTGCGATGCGTCGAGCATCGTGTTGAGCAGCCACAATTTCTGGTACGGTGTTCCCACAACCAAGACACTTGGCCATTGCTTCGCCAAACTTCTCGGCCATGTCGGCCATGTCGCTGACGTTTGTCTTGGGAATGTCTCTGATATATGTACGGGCTAAACGGCGGGTCTGAGCATCGAACACAGTGCGTGCGCGCTTAATGGCTTCGGCAGTTCGGGTTATTGCTTTGATCTGTGCGTTATTCATGGGATCCTCCTTGTGTTATTGCTGGCCGGCAGCTGTTTGCCTTTTCCGTCCATTTGCAAAGATGTTGTTTCGTAATCATTAAGATCATTATACATGTTTGCAATGCCGTGTAAAGGTTTTTATTAACACTAAGAAAACTGGCTCAAGGAACAAGACATTCCGCGAAATCAATCAGCCAAGGAGGAAGCGTCGACGCAAGTTCAGCCTGGTCGTTTTCTCCTTCGAGAACCGGGATCTCATGGTACGGAGGGAAATCGTTTACGAGCGCGGCAAGGGGTGTGTCAGTGAACTTCGGAGCTATATGGATTACAAGACGTGGATCCTCGTGTGATATCATTTCGAGACCTCACTAGTTACGTCTCTAGATTCCCAGGCCGCAATGTCATCGATTGCTGCATTGTAACGTTTGAGAGCATTCTTCGCTGCAGCTTTTGCCCGTTTACCCTGTGCTTCGAATCTGGCAATGACAAATTCAATAGCATCTGCACGGGTCCAGAAGACGCCAGGTGCAACTAGATCATGCGTCATGGCACGAAGATCCACTTTTGTTCTTTCTATATGCCCCTGCTCCGAGTTGCGGCGACTCAATACGAGCCCCCGTACAATGCCGCGGTATGCGCTATTGTAGCAAGTAATGTGTTCCACTGTACATCGTAGCAACTTGCCATTATTCATTACCTGCCACAGCACGGTGCCAACAACAGGAATGGCTGTTTCGTCAATTGCTGCAGCGCCATCATTCAGACCTGTGTCATTTTCTCTTTTATTGGTGACCATCTGTATCCTCCTGCCTAAAAAGCCCCGGTGCATTACACACCGAGGCGAGGGGTCAGGACGGACCGTCTCTAGTTGGCTAGGCTATTCGTTCTTAAAAAGATTCGCTTGGCTCGGTCGTAGCTTGTTGCGTTCTGTGTAGTCAAAAATAGTTCAAGAGCAGTATGCAAGTCTGCGCATACCAAGAGGTTATTATAGGATCCATGTCTTTTTATCGTGTCTACTGAGTATGAGGTTTTTCCAGCGGATTCTATTTTGGAGATTTGCAGGTTTGTCAGTTCATCAATTATTATTTCGGATAGTAGGTCTCTCATTGTCTGCTCCTCGTTTTGTGTGTTGCGTTTCATTACGTTTAATCATATACGCTTTTCATTGCGTGTCAATATTATTTCTGCATTGCCATTGTTTTTATTTAAAGGTCAAATACTGAGGCATTCTGCACTATACGAGAAAGAACTATTTACGAGGATTGCCAGCCACAGGGCTCACATGGATGAGAGCAACTGAACCACATATCCGGAAGCAGCGACAGCAGCACCGATCAGGCCGCCTATCCAAAGGACCGGTCTCGGAATCTCGTAATGACCGTTGCTGCTGTTGCGGATAAACCGTCCGCCACTCTCCAGCGGTACCGAACCCGTAACATCATCCCGGTACGGACGAACATCCAGTTTGTCGTCACTACTGGACTCGGCTCGTCTCATTGCCTTGCGTCGTGCCGGGCAGTCTTTACTGTGTGTGCGTTCGGATTTAGCGATCATGCCAGGAAGAGCATCAAGTCCTGGGCGAAGTTCGTCACGTATCTCATGCCATAGGCCACGGGCCGATTGCTCGAGCGCAGCCTGAGACCTTCCGATCTCACTGACATCGTTACGCATCTCGCGGACGTCATCACCAACAGATTTCATCGTGGCAGTGATTGTTGCAAATGCCGCACTACATTCCGCTCTCACACGGTGGTCATCACCAGTCGGTATGGGCGTATATGGAACTGGTGAACTACTGCCGCTTGAATTGCCCATGTGCCCTCCATGATCTTGCTCTGATTCACTTAAGTTAAGGCAACAACCGTTTAGGGAATAGGCACACCAAGCAATCCAGCAACCGCGGTACCAATGCGATCTAGCGCCTCTCCTACCGTTGCGGGGGGAGCACCTGCCCAGTCAACTGGTACGCCTGCCACGTAGGGCAATGCGCCGCCATCACCAAGCGCGGACTGATTGGCAGTGATCGCAGCTTCGTTTGCGTTGATCTGAGTTATCATCTCCTTTGTCTTCAAAACAACAGGATGATCGATAGCGTTCAACAATCCTTGGATTTCATCTTTTGTGAGAATATCAATGGCCATTTTCCTCTCCTTTTTTCGTGGCGTATGCCACGTCGTTTACACACCACTACTTGTTTTCAAGGTACACCACTTCTTGCCGTCCCAAAGTCTCACCTTGCCGATACTGGTATCGAAAACAGCGTCATTGGCTTTGGGTTTCTTGGGATATTCCTTTTCACCCGACACTTTCTTGGCGTTGGTCGCAGCAATAGCTGCCTTTGTATAGTCGATCTTATAATTAAACATACGAACTCCTCTCTATGGCACAACGGTGCCAACAGTATCAACCCACTGTGTCCCATTCCATGTCAACCACACTCCCATGCCCGCGCCAAGTGCAATGTCTGTTGCAAAGAAACGGAAGCCCATTGGCAGACTCGTCGATGTAACGGTGGGACGCTGATCCGGACCACCTGCTCCTGTCGTTCCAGCGCCCTGTGTTGCACTCGACATGATGGCCACGTTGCCAGCTACTTGCCAGTTTGTCCATGAGGGCAATCCGCCATCCAATCCGACGTTGCCCAGGAGTAGGCTAGTGCCAGGTGTCGTTCTGACCGGAATGCCAGTGAAACCACCGATTGAAGTTGCTGTTGTCAGAACTCCAAAACCTCCATTTTTCATATCGATCCCATTGTACCCGCTAACCATGTTGCCAAGCAGGACGCAGAAACCGCCGTCATTTTCTATTGCCCATGCAGTAGGATCAGTTTCGTTCGCATTAATCCCAACCTCTCCACCTGACATGAAGAAACCGCCGTTGACAATCCTAATGCCTTGGAACTGGCCGCCGCCGCCGCCTAAGAACCAGATGAATCCAGATCCGTCGACCAGGCCAGCATGACCAGCGGGCCCACCGTCTATCGCCGCGTAGATCCCGATCGCGGCCTCACCGAGGGCATTAGTGTCCGACCATAGGGCATGGCCGGCATCCGTGGATCTGGCCGCGAAGTTGAACAGGAAGGTTTCGTGTTCACCAGCACCGCCACCGTCGTCGAATATCTTGATGGCAGCCTCAGCCGGAACGGGAGAATCCGTCTGGCAGTAAATACCGTTTATGAACGAGTCCCTGTACGGAACAGACAGAGCGATCCCAGCGGCTGGCTCAATCCTGACGTCCCTTGCAGCTCCAAACATAGCTGTGCCGATCAAGTACACAAACCGTTTCAACACAACATTCTCCGGATACACACCAGGAGCGGCCTTGACAACGTACTTGTTCGTCGCCGATTGAGTCGTAATAGCATCCACAGCATCCTGAAGCACCTTGTACGGTGCGGCCATTGAGCCATCTGGCACGTATGGGTCTGTGCGATTGGAGTCCGCGTATATCACGTTCACGCCGCCGCCATCTCCGACGGTCAGTGCATTGATCTCGTCGATCATGACCTGCAATTTCTCCACAACCGGATGGTCTATGGAGTTGAGCAAACCTTGGATATCGTCCTTTGTAAACCTATCTATCGACATATTTTCCTCCTGTGTTTCCCTCGTTCAGACGGTTACTTCCACGGACTCACTGCCACTCGTTTGATTTCTCCCCAAGTGGCGTCGTTGAAGTTTGTAACAGTGTAATTATATCCACCACAAAACAGCATCCGTCCAACAGCGTTCGGATTCGGCCTGCTGTTATGAGATGCAATGTCCGGAGGTGTGACAAAATGCTTCGGTTGAAGTATCAGTTTATTTGCGGCGGCTGGACTGCTGATGAATTCCTCCAAAGAATCTGGATACCACGACTGCACATAGGCTCGGCGGTAATGATTCACCAAACCATCGAAGTACATGTGGTCAGTCAGTAGCCACATTTTTATTCCATCCGTGGCCAGTCTGCACCCACCGTTCATCAAGGCAGATCCAGTAACATCTCCAACGGCTGTTTTGTACCTGGCGCTATCTATCAAGGCATCCAAGCTCCACACGTTTATTATTCCATCGCTGCCGTCTACCTTCTCAACTGCCCACACAAGATCTCCGGCGGAACAAATGTCAGTTATCCACCCATCGGCCCCTGAGCCTATCGATGCCGACGCATACGGACCATAGGTGCCAGCCGCTACAGTTCCGACCGCGATGTTGCACGTGAAAATCTGTCCTGTGACAGATGGTATATCCCAACCTCCAACAAAGAGGTGATCTTGTGCTTGGTGGTATGCAATTGCCGTTGGCTGACTCGAGGCTCCAAATGAAGCATTGCCATTCCCAACAGAATAAGAAGAGTTGTCCCAGGCTAACAAATAAACAGGCGTGCTATTGAGAGCGACTGCACCAAAAAGACCGGCCGCGTAACCTTTGTTTATGCAGTTCACCATCCGACTGCCGTCCATTACTGTGCCGGCTCCCTGGTTTCCGACTCCCATTGTTAGATCAGAACGGGTCCACCCGAACGACAATGTATTTGTTGCAATAAGATCGTAACGGTAGAATCTTGTCTGGTTGACATTTCCAGCCAGTGCGCATGCGATCATCACAGAGCGTCCGTCATCGCTGCTTACGATTGAAACCATCTCGTCCAACCCTGAAACATATCCGCCAATTACTGCAAGATCGTGCATGATCAGGGATGAACCAGTGTACCAAACTGGAGGATCCAACAACATCTCGACAAGGATCGAACCACTGGCAGGACTAACACCAAACAAGGAATTGACTAAGACATTGTCTCCCTTGGGCGATGTGATGTACCTGGTGGTTTTTGCAATGTCTGTAAGCTGCCCCAATGGAACCGGCGTGGAAAGCCATGGACTTAAATCCTCAGACACTGCCTCGCCGTGTATAAATGCCTCTCGGTCGACGGATTCTGCGGCAACACTGCCACCACGCAATTTGCCGGCAACTGAAACGGCCTTGTCAAAATATGTAGTCTGGATAGTGGACAGGTAAGCAGGCGCCGGCACAGTTGGATCTTTTGCGAATCGTTGAACCACACCGTGCGAAACATCAACATGGTCCCTGGAAAGCATCTGGAACGCACTGTTGTTTATTGCAGCTTGAACAGCGGTGATTGTTCCGGGAGCAAAGTTGAAATAACCAGCTACTATGGCATCGTTGAATGAAATAGCAGTTGCTGGGTGCTGAGGTAGCGCGCCCCCGATATGCGCATCGAGATCAATACCGAGACTCATCAACACAGCTTGGATGTTGGCACTGGCCCACGGTGTAACATATCCGCCAGGGAATGCACCAGAGTCCAACGCTCCTACCAGTAGAGAACCACCACTTGCAACGCCTGATTGGCCAAGATCGTATACAATCGCATCCAATGCGGTCTGGATAGTTGTTGGGGGAGGTACTGGGCCTGCAACTGGCTGTGCTCCAAACCACTGCTGACCAAACGTGAACGGTAACGCACCGCCAAACGTGTCAACAATTGAAAGAAGATCTTCTACCGCATCCTTCGAAGTTCCGTATACTCGATCACCTATTGTAGTGCCGGCAAACCGAACCCAATCCTCACGCCTGGAGAAGTCCATGTCCGAGTTTAGAATTGCAGTGAAACCATTTTGCACGAGAACGTCTACCACTAAGACGGCATCTGTCAGCAGTGGCGGAGGTACTGCCGCTGGCCCAGTAGCAGCCTCTGTGCCGTTCCTCACGAAGAATTCAAACGACTCCAACTGCTTTGTGTAGACGACATTGTTATTGCCATCGAGCGCAGGCTCCGTGAGATCTCGTTCGAATCTTGCAAAAATGGAGAAAACTCGCCACCAACCCGCAGTGGGTGGATCTGTGTCAGTACCAAACTCGTCCTGGCTGCAATCAAGTACGGTGAGGCTGTCCGGCACATAGATCCTCTGCCCATCTGGGTCGTATGCGATACCAGGGCCAACAATATCCACATTCTTGTCAGGCAGAGGCGCATGCTGCTGAGGATCCATGCCGTCCAGGATCCCCGTGAGGGCGCAATCCAAGGAGACGCTATGTATCGCATCCTGCACACTGTCAAATGCCCAATCCATCTGGCTCTGTGTAACGATCTGCTTAAAATAGAAGTCAAAAATGTTCATCGCCTACTCCCCAAGCTCGGTTGATATGTCAAGCTCGTCTATGCCGAGCATCCAGGCATCTGGCCACGGCAATGGTTCCGCGGTTCGAATATCTATGAGATGCGTATGGGCAGGTTTCATATATTCCGCGACGCGTCTCACAATTGCCTGTTGCTCCGAGGTTAGCACGTTCTGAGTCTCTATGTCGAACGAGTAAAGTGTATAACTGTTCGATGGTGCCAGAACAGCACCACCGGTTGAGCCAATTTCGTTCACATCGAATTCCAAGAGGTCATTTGCGGATCCTCCTGTGACTTGGACCGATGCCTCCACCCCAGCTTTGTTGCTATGGACTACCAACTGACCATGATCGGTCCCGACCGCCAACGTAGTGGGCCAACCTATCGCGGCCTGCACCGCTCCAGGAGCAAACTGTAGACTAGCCAAGACACTAGCTATGATCGTCTCTACCAGTACTTGGCCGCCATCGTCGTGTCCAATGATCTCTCCTGGGAAGTTTGCAGCAAAAACTGCAGCTACTTCTGCCGATGTGGCCGCGCCAGGTATGGCGATATCCGCAGATGCAAAAGTGACTGTAGAAACCGGTGCCCCGTTCAATGAGACATCGAATGAATCGCCCGGGGACACAGCGAATGGTTCCGCATTTGTGCCCAATACAGCAGCCGGCTGTCCGGGATACGCTGCGAAAGAACCTATCCTCACACTATTTGCCGCAATCACAGCGGCAACTTCAGGCGCTGTCGCCGCCGTCGGATCCAAAAAGTCGGCAGGAACAAACGTGATCGTCTCTGGCGGATCATTATCTGGTGAGATAGTAAGCTGCCAAGGGGCTGGAATGGAGGTGAAGTCCCATGTATCCCAACCAAGACTCATCACCTCAGCTATGGCGCCACTACCCAGGGCATGAACTCCAAGTATCCACCCTCCAGCCGAGTACTCTACGCATGTTACCACTTCACCAATCAGGAAAAACACAGTCTGTTCAATTCCCCATGCCGTGCCCTTGGACTTGTAAATCTCGATCAATATCCGCAGCAGTTTTCTTTGTTGGTTGGCCGTAAGATCTAGTTCTGTCCACTCTGCAAATGGGTTGCCCATGTCGTACAACGCAGCGGCGATTTGCTCGTCTGACATCTTGTCCGGATCCCATTGGTCGGTAAACCTGTCCACGTAGTACAGCATCCAACCAAGCACCTCCTCGATGCAATTGGAGAACCGTTCTAGATCGCGTGTGGCATCTTCAATCCTGTTCTTCAACGGCACCATGTGGCGCCAGTGAGAGAAGGCTCGGCCCTCAACGGGCTCAGGGGTGAAACCGTCGAAGTGCACTGTGTTGTAGACAGGATCCATCACGTTGCCGGCATCATCCTCGATGGCCGCACCAGCAGTGATCTGGTAAGGGCATCCTGGGGTTTGTTCCCAATTTACAGTGATGTCCCACTGCGATACAGGGGTTACTTGGCGCCATGTCGGCACGGTGTCGATAAGTTGCCAGTATGTTGTATCGCTTTGCTGGAATGCAATCTGACCAACGTCATCGGATACAAACCCCGTAGCGGCGAGACGCTCGACCTGATCGGCATACGTCCAAGAAATTGGAATTGTCAGCGTGGGCACATCTGCAACAACAACGAACTCGGCATCTAGGGTTACACCGGGCAGAGGATCCACGTTCCACCGCTGGAACGCGCCTGTCCAGTTGAGAATATCTAGAACAGATCCTGCACCAGTAACCGCCATGTCGTCATCGAATGTGACACGTACCGTATGTGGATCAATTCCTTCTGCGGCGATCAATGTTGGGGGAGTTAGATCCTGTGTTGTAAATTGGTATTGAAACGAACCAGCTACTGGACCGGCTGGAGCATGGCCCCATGGAAAATGCCCCCATGGACCGTGCCCCCAACCTCCACCGCCCACAAGATTGACTTCTACGTCGACAACTTGTTCCGAATCAAACACCAGAGGGACCTGTGTCGCGACAATCTTCCAATATGCGAATGGACTTGTGACTGCATGAGTAGACACACTGCCAGACCATGGTGGTATCCACGTGGCAACTCCGCCACTATAAGACAATATCTGTACAGAATCCACGTTGACATTAAAGTCTGGCGGCGCCAGTGCCGGGTCTGTGGGATCTCCATCAAGGTCTACTAACATGAACTCGATATCGGTATCTATAACGATACCGGTTTCGCTTGGCTGGGGATCCCTCTGGATCAGGACATACCTACCCGTTAAAGACATCTCCACACCGGCCTGGTCGATGCCGAGTGTTGCCATGAGTTGTTCAACGGTTAGTGCCATTTTCTATCCTATCCAGCCGCCACTGCCGGGTTGACAACATTATAGGGCGTTGCTTCGAGGTTTGTCACCGTTCCAAGTATGGGCACGTTCATAGAACAGTGAATGATCAACCCTGTGCCAGTGCCTCCAATGGCATTTGCAGCGGCGTATGAGTGAATTGTGCACTTTTCAACACGTGGATTATTTGGTGCAGAGTTGGTAATCAAAACGGGAATGCTTGGATCCAGCGTTTGAACAATGCAATTTCTCAAATACCCACCGTCCACATCAACAGATGCACCACCTGCAGCGAAAAACGAGTCATAAATCTGGCCACCTGTTGGAACTAGCATATTGGAAATCAAACCAACAATAACACAATTGCCAAGACTTCCTGTCATTCCACCGCAACCGAACGAAGTATTGTTGGCCTCACAACGCAATGCCATACCACTGAACAAACCATTTGCATTGCCGCCAAACGAATCTAATCCAGAGTAGCAATCACGTGCCTCTCCAGTGAATCTATGTTGTCCAGATGTAACATCTCCGCCGCCAAAAGAGTGACCTGTCGCGGTGCAATTTCTGGCATCCGCGCTGAACGTTCCATAGTATGGACTGCCACCTTGTGACACTCCGTAACAATGTTGCATCCCATAACAACGAAGAAGACGTCCCGATATTTCGGCGTCTCCTGAGTCGTTGTATCCATATGAAAAATTGGTTGTCCAACAGTCTATGAGCACTCCGTTGCATTCAACTTTTGTAGTGTCACCAAGATACGAACAGAATGAATATGCACCACCGGCACATTGCATCGCAGTTCCACCAAATTGCTGACACCTCAAAATGGATTCTACTGACAGACAGTTTTTGAAACCACTGTTTATCGCCTTTGTTGTTCCAGTAGCGCCGATACCGATGCCACTGGTCGGAGCCGTTGCATAGATCCACTCCATCTTCAAACCGTCGGCACCGTTTACTTCATCAATATTGACAGCCGAACCGGCCCCAGTGTTTCCTATTCGCAACCTGGTTATGTCAGAAGTTCGCGCAGTAATTTGCAAAACGGCGACTGCCGAACTGCTGCGGATATATGTCGCTGGGTAAAATGGAGTGCCATCAGTCAGGTCGATTGCGGCCTCACCATATCCCTTTATATCGATATAGTCAGTATCGACAGCCAAAGACAACGCGCCAAGGTCGTACTCTCCAGGTGGAACAACAACTGTAACCCGGGAAGCCAAGGTAGGACTCATAGTTTTTGCTGTGGCGTATGCGGCAATAAGGTTGGTTCCGTTTGCTGCAGGGTTCGCACCATGTTGAACGACAACAGTGCGGGGTATGGCCGCTCCTTGGGCGCCCTTCATTGTGTCGGATATCTTTGGCATCAGGTAGAATTGACCATCGACAAGAATACCGACTACGATTCTATCACGTGGTGTTATTGGCATCGCGGCAACGACTGGCACAACAACTGCCCCATTAAACGGGCGGGCCGGGGCGTTGATGTAGAGACACTGTCCATTGCTTATCGCGGCAGAACCAGAAGCCACCTGCTGATCGAGTGTATACCTCGGCGAAAGGATCCGAAAGTTCCCCCATATGACATTGCCAGATCCTGAGTCATACCTAGGTAAATCCCCGTACGCAGAGACACGAATACTGGCATTTAGGTCTGCCGCATTTGCATCGATCCAATCGTCCACGTCGGTCGCAAACTCATTGTCAAATATTGCTGTAAACGGATCGACACCATCTGTCGGCGTCCGTAATCCTGTCTTTGGCATCGTTGTCATATCAAACCTCCTCGAGAATGAGACGGAATTTTACTTCCGCAGGCCCACTAAGATTTCGTACCGGTGCTTTGAAATCTGTCCATCTACGCTGCTCATCGGGTGCAATAACACGTTCGGCGTACACCTCCGCATTGATAATTATTTGCATTCGCCAAGCATAGTCGATTGGAGTCGGCATGGATGTGCACGCGACGTAACTGGCAGCAATCTCCGCCGGCGTCAGAGTGACGTCCAACATGCGCATCTCATCCAGCATTCCCCACAGATTAGGGTCAGCGCAATATATCGGCGTGGCCGGCGCTGCAGCTATTGGGGAGTTGACTGCTATTGCAAACGGCAAGACCGGTACCACACTGCCATTGATGTACAGCAGCAAGCGATCCCACGGTGCCGCAAATCGGTCCCATGTGACAGTTAGCAATGTCCACTCAGGATTCGGAGTGTCCCACGTAAATCCAGGAAATATAGACCCCGTTGTTGCACCGTAATGATGTGCAATCTGCAACATCCATGAGTGAGCACCTGGACCGAACGCTCCTTGTAGTGATGCAGCGAAACCGTTTGGTGCGCCATCGACACAACTGAAAAGATTCGGACTAACTCCCCACGATGTAGGATGAGCAACGCCGTCGAAATCCACCCACATCTGGAATGTGTAGTTGTCGAGCGGAGCCGCGGGGAACCATTGTGGTGTATTGGCTCCGACCAGTTGGGCCGATGAACTTAATACGGGAACCTTTCGGCATCGCGTCAACACCGGCGAATAGGATTCGTTGGCAACCTCAATATTCCCAACATCCGTCATGCCGAAGCCGCCGGATACGAGATTGCGTGCAGTTGGAAGTCCGATGTCATAGTTGAAATGCCACAGTGCAGGATAGTCACTTGGAAAACCTGGCGCCGGTTGAGCCTGCCCCATGAGCACACCGATGGTATCCATCGTCGCGGCAACCAGATCCCAGTCGGCTAGATCGACGACCTGGGTAATCTCGGTGTAGTCGCCAGATATTGGAACGGAAGCATCGCCGCCCTGGAGTACTGCACTTTCGAGAGCATTATCCCCACCAAGCACAAATACGTGTTGTCCATCTGGCGCAGTGAAACCAACGGGCTCGCATCGGCCCTGGGCACTACCGCGCAATCTGTCAAACCACGTGATCATTAGGTAACTCGATATGCCTCGATGGCGTCAAAAGCACCGCGCCTGTTCAGAGATTCCGACACCTGGAATGCATACCCAACGTACCCACCCCAAAGAGGCGGAGTTCCCGTCAGAATCTGAAGTGCATCATCAACTATACCGTTCGCAGGGATGCCAGGAATGGCCTGCCAGTCCGGGGCATCTCCTACTGGATGCAAGGTCAGGTCGTTCTCAAAGACCTTGAGCAATACATCGCCGTTTGGTTGTACGATTGAATCCAAGCGTAAATGGTGCCACAACCCGTCTCCCATCGCATATTGACTGGATGAGCGTCCCAGTATGGTTACGTTTGAATCATCGGCTACAAGACCACTTACGAGCTGAGCTTTCGCCAAGACTATCTCATACGGATCTGCGTCCGAAAGGCCCAAAATGTACGCGTAGTCGTTGACCGATACGGGCGCGCCCTGCCCACAGAAAAACAACATAGGACTCATGCCCGTATTGTTGGGTGAACTTACACGCTTGACACAGCCTCGGATCGATCCCCCACCATCGGGATCTGACAGCAACGACCCTGTAGGCGTAAACCCAGCGAGATCTACATACTTCCCGGCTGCCCCTGTCACTGTCGCATCAAGTGAATTGTACCCGTAAACAAAATCATTGGCTATCGACGACGGAGGCCTGTCGATTCCGTTAGTCACGCCACGTGCCAGAGTCGCAACACTAAGTGCGCCACCGATGTCTTTCCAATCAAGTTGACCCATGTGGTCCTCCTACGTAGGGAACGGCTCGTCTGGCCATTCTGTAGCCTCGAACTGTTCCAGCGGTTCTGTGCCGCCATCAAACATTGCTTGTGTCAGAGCCACCGCTGACAAATCCGGTATCCATGTTGCCAATGGAGATACCCATCCGTGCAACGTGTACCGTTCCAGTATAGTTGGAGCGGAGATACCTGTGTCAAAAATGGCTGCGATCATATCGTTTTCTGCGATCCACTGGCCAATCACTGGGTCAGTGTACAACGCGAAAGAGTTGGCGCTCCAAGAGTCCAACAAAATTCTATCTGTGGAAACAATACCTGCCGGCAACGTTGAGTATATCCACGCAGGTATTCCAACTCCCGTGGCATGGCCACCAGGACTAAAGGTGCGGAGCCCTAATGCTACTCGAGCATCACGAAACATGTCCGACTCGAGCGAAGCAAATCCAAACCATATCGCAACGTTTGTTACATGGTCCCATCCGAAAGTAAGGCCCTCTTCTACACCATCAGCCCACGTTCCAAACTCCAGCCCCAGGCCGGATAGATGCAGCGCAACTTGGGCGTTGAGATCTGAAACCAGTGTGGCCATATCTGCATAGTCGTTGGACGGAAGCGAAAAGACGACTGGTCCATTGATGTCAGTTATCACTACCAGTTGATTCTCATTGGGCGGGATGTTCAATGGGAATGTGATCGCTGCACCATTGAGCACACCGTTCGGGGCAGTATCCGGACACCACCGCTGTCCACCCGATGTCGACAGCGGATCATTGCCCCACGCTTCCTCGAAACTCTCTGTGCATAACGGGTCTAGGTTCGTACCAAATACATGGTCATACCAACCGTCGAAGCCTGTTGGCCCGGTGTATGGTCCCAATGTGTCCTGACAAGGTGGTATCAGATTGTAAGCGTCCATCCATGGCAGCCCGGTATATGTGGGAGCGTCACCAGGTGGAAACCCCCACAGCGCAAAGATTTCCTGTGTCGTATCGTAGTTCCCAACACCTGGATTGAACAGTGCCGCGGCGAGCAACGCCGCTGGGAGATCCTCGGTAGCACCCTGGTTCTCTCCAACGGTGGACTCCACCCAAGTAATAGGCGAATGATTTGTCAGAATGTAGTTGCGGTTGACATCTGTTTGCCACGCCGCCTTCCCAACGTCGTCCGCGGTGAATCCTGTTGCCAACAACCTGGTAGCCTCATCAGGGTATTCCCAGGAATACGCACGCAACCAGCCTCCTTCGAAACCCTCACGGCCGTATCGGTACTGTGCAAGGTCGTCACGATACGCGGAGAAATCTGCCCAGCCGCCAATGTCCTGGAACGATTGCCATTCCCATCCCTGAGCCTCACCTGGACGCCCAGAGTCTGCGGCCGTCTCGAATGACGGGTTGTTGAACCCACCCTCTCCATCAGGGTCGAATGCGTGGCGAATATCCGTGTCGTTCGCAGGCTCATAGAAAGTTGCGCCACCAAACCAGTGACCGACAAAACTTTTTCTCGCTGTGATCGGATTGCCTGATCCGATAGTGCTCAACCATGTCGCTGTTATAAGCAATGGATCGAAGACAACACTTGTCTTTGTGACACCATCAACGACAATCCGCAATTCACGATTGTCCCTGTTGATCATCGATCCGAAATCACCGGTCCAACTAAATGCAACATCGACAACCCGTTCGTCATATTCATCCATACGAAGTGGCGCTGTAAGTTCCAAGAATGCTGGAGCTACGCCATCCCAGTACTTGAGCACAAGCTCACCACCATTGGAGTCACGCCATGTAATTCCGATCCCGCCATTTGGTGCGGATGGTGGACCTAAGTGATGCCCGATAGGGCCGAACGTGGCGATACATCTCTCGCTACCCCACGATGCCATATCCTTGAACTTGTAGCGTCCGACGTAACTGAACGGAAGTTGAGCGCCAAATGCCATGTCATCACTCAGGCATATCGGCATGTGTTTTCCAAGAGTGGGGGTGAACGCTATTATTTTACGTTCTTCCACCGACGACATGCCAAGAGCGGTGCCCTCGTTAAATAGCACACCCCATCCGCCGTCATCATCGTAGTCTCGTAATTTTTCCGGCGAAAGATAAGAGGATCCACTTGTGTAATGAACCACGTCAATCACGGGTGTTCGCGTAAGGAACTGTTGCATGTACGGTGGCGTGGGTGCCAGACCCATCTCCAAGAGACGCGCCATTTCCTCACGCAGGTTTGTGTTGCCTGTGTCCAACACCCACGGTTCAAACTGAGACACCGACACTTGCCGAAAGTACGTATCCTGGTATGGAGGTGTCGGAGGTAAAGCACCTGGATAAATCTTTGTTGCACCGTGGAATAACGCTCCACCCAAGGTCAACATATCCTCCAACCCTGGCAACGCATGATTCTGAAGGTTTACAACAGATGACGTTATGTCCACCCAGCCAGGGATGGAGGGATCCCAGGCTTGTGTGGTTACTGTCCACGCTGGTGCACCACCGGATATTAAAAGTCGAACACGACCAGAATCTACGCCGTCCCATGGGGATATCACTGTCTCATTCGGCGTAAACACACCCGCTGGGTCGTCTACATGTCCACCACGGTATTCCCACGATGCGTCACCGAGTCTTTTACCGTGCAATGCGTACATCAAGTGATCGGTCAACCACCTTGGGCCATCAAAAACACCTGCCTGAAGTCCTGTCCACGCGCCTCTTGTATCTGCAACATTGCGCTGACTCGGATCGCCCCAACGAACCTGCATGTCTACGTTGAGCGCATTCTGGCCCATCGATGCGATCCAGCCGCGCAGTGACATCCGGTATCCACCGTTGATGTAACGATAGTTCTCACCGTTGTAAGTATCTGCAGCATCCAGTGGCTGTGGCTCTCCATTCACGGGATCCGCAACCAAGAATTCCATATTGGGCGGCATGTACTGGTATCCACGAACCCTGAGCCCACGCAATGGGTCCACACCGTCCTCTACCAGTACTTCTTCGGAGAAACCTACCTTATCAAACAAACTGTACAGTACTGGCTGGATCCATTCCTGGCAAAACAAAGGCCATCTCTCATCCGCTCCATCGATCACAAGGGGGCCATCCGCCGCGGCGACGATCATGTCAACATTTACCGATGGATCCCATCTGTTAATCGGCCGCGCCACTATCGCCTCCTATATCGCCCCTGCGGTGTCGCCATTTATGACTACCAGAGCGCCCATCGCAGGAAATCCCCAGTTATTGATCTGGACATCGTCCGTGACTCCGTTCAATTGAAGAGTGTGCTCCAACTTCCGCACGCCAGTTGTGTCACGTATAACATTGAACACATCAGACCACGGTATTGCGCCGGCGGGTGCTCCTGTGGAATCTTTGTAGTAATAACCAAAGTCCACATTAGGATTGGCCTCGCCACTGGCAAGCATCGGCTCGAAGTAGTCTTCGAGATTGTCTGCGATCGATGCCTTGACTTCGCTTGGAACAAAACCCTCACGCAACCAGATCGTGCAATTAACATCAACGGTCTCGTACACGGCAGCCAGAACTTCTAGTTGGAAAGTAAGCGTGTGTGGATACCCATCAGGTGGCGGCAGGGTGAGAATATCCTCTACTTGCTGAAGAAGAAGCGAACTGGGAACGCCACCAGATGTTGGAACAATAAATAACTTGCCACGGTTCTCACCGATCACGGAATCTTCATTGCTGGTGAGCATCAGGGCACGCCCAACGCCGTCTGCACGTTTGGCATTGATCTCGAAGTCTTCCCGGGCAACTGTGCGATTTATGGCACGTATCGATTCCGGGGCGTTGACACGAGCCGCATCAACTTCTTCTCGAGGTGTCCCATCCTGGGCTGCGTACACGTTTGTGCACTCCATGTAGGCTGTGTTCCCAAAACTGTCAGTAAACGTGCCGATCACTTTTATCAACGAGTTAGATTCCACGTTGCCGTAGATCCCGCCACCAGTCTTGTATGCAGTGGTGATATTCCCCACTGGTATCGTACCGTTCTGACCATCGCCGAAAATAACCGTGGCTCTATCGTTTTGATCAATTTGCACGCGGTAGTGCAGATCAGTTTGGCCGCTGTTGTAGAATGAATCCACCCTGGTCCATACTGGCTGCGTCGGTGTGGATACCTGCTCAGAGCCCCATAGGAACGGCCCGAACGGCAACAATATCTCGATGTCGGCACGACCATTGGATGCAACCACATATGGGGTCTGTGTTATGCTGTTTTCCCATGGGAATATCTTGGAAGTCTCACCAAGCGACAGGTCGAACGAAATTGGACCTTGGATCTCGCCCTTGATCGGATCCGTAACCTTCTGGGTCTGTACAACAACAGGTGTCGCTCCTGGCGTTACCACCCCGGACAACGCCGATGCGTTGGTGATCGTCATTGTTACATCTGTTGTAGCTGCCGTTGCTGGCGGTAGTTCGTAGCCGATCAACTTGCAAAGGGCGATCATGTTCCGTCGCAACTGGACAAACGCGATGCGTCCCTCCCGTGCCTGCTGGTCCTGATAAAAGGTGATGACGTCCATGATCCATGCAAAAGATTCTACGAGAACGTTGCCGAAGTTGGCCACGGCCTCGTCACTCCAGTCTGTAAACACTGATCGTATCAGGTTGAACGTCCTGTCGCGGATCGATGCGAAATCTTTGTCTGTGTAATCATAGCTTGGCGGCAGTAGTGTCATATCACTGCTCCTGGTCCACGTAGAGTGGCAACGTTTCTAGTTCCCCTGTCTGTGCCGACTTTGGCGCGAAAGACAGGTTGATACGCAACGTGCGCTCGGTATCCCGGTTGACTGTTACAGGACCGAGGCGCACCCTTCGCTCATACCTGGTTATTGGTGCGCCGGTATACTGCTCAGCCAATGCTCTTGTCATTTCCAAATGCAAGCGCCTGTGACGCAATGAACGAATCCGGCTGCCCCTGTCTGGATCCCACGGCAACTCACCCGGTTCTGTTGGCGAGGCACCAATTATCCCAACCAGTTCACCGATGTCAGACCTGAGTAAGCGCATCCCCGTGTCGTGGGCAAAGTCCCCTTTGCCATCGCGTTGGAATGGACACACAATACCTCGACCAAACTGTTCTTTAAACTGCACCATCAAAACCACCTTAGCATTTCAAATCTCCCATGGCGAGAGTCAGTGCAAGATCGGGATCAGGAATTGCGTCTGCGATCATGTCCAGCACGTCCGCCAAAGTGGTTAGAAGGTCCACTATGACATCAAATCCTTCCGATACGTTGTCTTCTAGAAGTGCCCCGAAACAAGGTATTTCCTCGCCGCCAAACAGGCCGATCATGATATTGATCAGTAAAACGATGCGACCAATTCCCTTAAGTGCTTCCGCAGTCGACATTACAGAACCCTGTATTGTGTCCTGGGCACATACTAGGAAGCCGTTCATCTTGACATCGTTCAGGTCAGCTGCGCGGTCGATCATGTCTGCGATGCGCTGCAACTGGCTCTCGAGATACAACAAGTCGGCTGCTATCGCACGCAACAAATGCGCCAGATTCTTGATCGCAGCTATTACCAACTTTGGTATTGACAACTGTGGTATCAGCTTGAGTATTTTGTCCACAAGTTCGGCCAATGCAGGGATACAATTCAGCAGTTCGGAAGGATCCAGCGAAGTGATCACATCAGGAATGGCCTGGACACAGCGGAAGATTGCCAAGACCGTATCTAGCAAACTGAAAAACGGCTGCAAAGGAGCCATGGCCGGCCCTATTTGAGAGAAGAAGTCCAGCGACACATCGGCCATGTGCGGAATCTGATCAATGGCGTCCCAGATATAAGACAAACAAAACCCACCGGGGAAGCACATATCTTCCAGTTCCGGTATTTCCGGCAAATCAAAACAAAGTTCTTCCGGTGGAAACGCCATAGTATTGTTTCAGGTTGCCCAGAATAGCCCAGGTTCCCCGTTCTCCACTTCCTGCGACATAGTAGTCACGCTGTTTCGTGCGCCCGACAGTGGACGCCCTGCTAATCCTTATTTAATCGGCCGTGTTTGAGGCATTATCTTGCGCCCCTTTACCTGAATATCACCCTCACTATCGATGTCTGTCAACGCGCCAGACGTGACTTGAGCCGCTGAATCGCCATACGCCTGAACAGAATTCTCACTAAGACGAACCCACGCTGTGTCTGTCTCGCTACCGTTGGACAATGTCGCTACCTGCTTGATCACCAAGCTAGGGGCTACGCCTGTCTCTTCGTCACTACGCAGATCAATCACTACCCTAAACGGACCGAAACCGCCAACTATCACATCGGGATCGTCATGTTCTGGGAACATCTCCGGTTTCCCGTCGCGAATTCCATAGTCCGCAGGTTCATACCTGGGACGATTTATGTCTCCATTGATAAACTGGACATACACATCGGCACCGATTGGAGGAACGGCGACAAATCCCCACTGTGAAGAGCCGCCACCGCGTGGCACTGCCCATGCCGAAGTTCCATCGAGCAACCCTGGAATATTGACACGGACACGGCCGCGCAAATCACCATCTCCACGCTCCACGACCTCGCCCATGTACAAGCCGTAATACCGCTTGCCGCCAAATCCGTCGCCCTCAAAACCTGTGTTGTCAGCTACCATATCGCTTACATCCCAGAGTCAGGCTCAGCGGACTGTCCGCCAAGGTTGTAAAGTGTATTCAGTGTTTGGTCGTCCAACGCCAGAATCTGATCCGGAGTTAGGTTTGACAACTGTCCAACGAAATTCCCATCCTCTGATGTGAAGGTGTACGCAGGTACAATGTTGCCAGCAGGATCCGTGGTCAATGTGATCGTCTTTTTCAAGGTCTGAATCTCAGCAACAGCCGACTCATCCATGTCCACAGCGTTTGGGTTTTTATCTTCTTTCTTTCCACGTCGTGCAGACTTGGCCGTTTTTAGACGATTGATAGCGTTCTTTCGACACTTGAGATCAATGACCCACTTGCCGCTCTCTATAATGTGTTCGGCCTGGTTGATATAGTAAAGACCGTCCAACATGTCCGAGATGCCGGCAAATCCCACCAGCAACTTTGCGCCGATCTTCTTGTCGCCAATAACGGGCACGCTCATTTTGTACCTTTTGTTGGCTGTCTCGTAGTATCTGGCGTTCGCATCCCTCTGCGCTTCTTCCTTAGTCATTACCCCGCCACACCGGACATCGACACGTGTCATGCGGCCGGCCCTGCGTCCCTGCTCTGGATCATCAGGATTCCCCATCTCTGTCTCTTCGCCAAGACTCTGGATCTCCGTATCGTCTGGGCCTCCGAATACTGTCCCGTATTCTTTGGTAACCGGATCTCGGTAGGTTACCTTAACCTTGGAGATGCCCTTGGTCATGTTGATGTCCAGTGCTGGCTCGGCCAGGATGTCACCACGGCCCTCGTCCTTGCGATACGTAAACCAACGAACGGGCTCTGTCTTCAGGTTGCGTGCATGCCAGTGCAATCCGGAGGCATCTACATAGAAAACAAAACCGTTGCGCCGTGCCAACTTGTGCAACATGCGGCCGTCGGTAATATTGTTTTGCGTGATGTCGCATTCTTCATTTGTTTCCTCGACCCATTGGTAGGTGCCGCTATATCCATATTCTTCTGCTACCATCCGAACAAACGCGCTGTGTGTCATCCCCTCTTCAAAACGATACTTGCGCTCCTGATCAAGCAGCGCCAGGCGGCAGTGTGCTTTGATCGTTACAACAGAACCGCCCTTCACTTTCTGGACGATAAATCTACGCGGTACCACCATATTGCCAGGCCAGCCCCATGTGACAAACAACTTCTGCCCGCGTGCAAACACAGGAGAATCCACCATCGCATAATCGTTATTGCGAAAGGTCAAGTACATGCGGTCCTTGCCACGGTCACTGTCCACAACCTTCATCGAAAGTAGGCGCGTCTGGATGAACTCCACCATCTGCATGTAGTCCCCATAGTAGGTATCATCGCCTTCGTCGAAGTCGATTGGCTGAATGATCACCTGTGCACCGCCGTATGGCATCAAATCTCCTACGCGTGATATCGCCGCTGTTCGCGACTAAACACATAATTTCTGAGAACTCGCTCAGATGGAATGACAACTTGCTGGCCACCAACTATTGCAATCGTCGGATCGACAACGGGTGTTGGCTGATACTCGCACAGAAGAAACCACAACAATGATGGATTTCGAAAGGATCTGAAGAATTTCCACGCCAGACCCCACCACGTATCACCAGCTCGCGCTGTGTAGAAAGTATTGTCCGACTCATCTCTAAATCGAAACGGTTCGCGCTCGTCCAATAACTTGACGCCGGCAGTACCACCAATATCTCCCCAGTCGAGTACTGTACAATAACGATAACGGCTGTTTTCGTGCATCTTATGTCCCCCACGTGCGGAACATTCCGTTTGTCAGCACGTCTTCCATCGTTACGCGGCCCATCGGTGCCTCCTTAAAGTTCACCGACAATCGGAGCGCGGTGATGTTGCCCTCAATATCACAGTCCTCGATCACCTCTCCCATGTTTTTCAACTTCGCCCTGATCGTGCAAATGCCAGGAAGGCAGAGAATGACGGGCGCCTGCGCTCCTCCAACGACGCCCGGGGACGTGTACCCAGGATAGAATAACGACTGGAGCCATCGCCGCTGTTTTTCGATCTCCTCGCTCATCTGATTAAGAAGAGACCTGCCACCCTCCCTGAACCCTTCGGAAGTTGTGTCCTTTATCTGCATCAGAGCGTTGTAGTACAGGTCAAAACTCACTGTCACGTTTGCTGTATTTGTATAAACGTCATATGCGTGCGACTGCCCAATGACCGCCATTTCCTCATCATTAACTGAGTTGTTCAATTTCACCATCGCAGGACGAAACGGGAATGTGATCATGTCTTGGAAGTCAGGGTTGCCTGTCTCCTCGAGCAGTAGGTTCTTGCAATAACCACGGGCCGCAGTGTCTGGCCTCTGTCCAGCCATAGACCCCAAGTTGGGAGTTGGATCAGTGCTCGGTGGTGATTTAGGTCCTGGCATTCGTCCTCCTAAAATCCCCCAGAGACAGGCGCCTCATCAAGTGAGTCCTCCCCTGTAACTGATGGCTGGCGTCCATTGATCTCCCCAAGCTTCTCACCATCGATATAAACCGGCTGTGGATTGTCTGCCATCTTTGTCAGTTTATGGTTGATACCTGCAAGCTCCTTCAGAAACTGCTGTTGCATTTCATTCTGAGCGCCACCAAACAGATTGTTCCCCTGAAGGCTCTCAGCACCTGGTCCGTTCACGGCAGCAGTCGGAACCTTGATCCCTTCCTGCACTGCTTCCTTGCGAGTCCGCAGACCGTTCAACGCTTTATATCCCGCATTGGCCCTGGCAAACTCTGCGTCACGGGCCTCGCTTTCAGCCTGTTGCTCCGCTGCAGCGTTGTAAAGATTGGCCAGATCAGACGCTGTGCTTTTTGTGTTTCCGAACAGTGGGTTCTGTGCGAATTCCTTATCCCAATATGACGCAACTGCTCTCTGCTCCTTCTCGGATCCGAATAGCTTGGACCATACAGTTTCAATGCCCATCGTGGAAACTCTGACGATCATATCGAAAAGCTCATAGATCCCAACAAGCAACAATTTCACCACGTGGTAGATCTGACCGAAGAATGTTTTCACCGTGCTCAGTACTGTTGCAAATGTACGGAATCCTTCCACCATCGTATCGATCCCTTTTTGCATATCCTCTGCCGTAACGTTGGCCATGAATTTAGAAAAGGCTCCGCCCAACTCCACTATCTTCCCTACGACATCGGCGGCTGTCTCTCCGAGCCGCGCAAGTTTTCTCCCTGCCTCGGCACCGCGTTGTGCCCACTCTTTGAGTATTTTGTCGCTGTTCTCTGCGTCTGGACCCGTGAAGACAGCAATTATGCCTTCCAGCTTTTCCTTGAACTTATTGAACGCTGACGACTTGGACAATATAGCAATGCCCTGTTCGAACCCAACCGTCAGGCCTCGCCAGAAAGTCTTTATCCGAACCATCCACCGAGAGAACTTCTGCAAGAACTTGACGAGCCCCTGGTTTTCGGCCTTGGACAGATTGTCCTTAAGATCTTTCGAAAATTTCTCTCCGGTAAGAATAGACATCATGCCAGAAGCACCGAGGCGTACCACTTCCATGACGCGAGCGACATCCATGCCTTCGCCCTTGAACAAGTTCATCGCTTTGAACAACGACGTAAAACCGATCCCCAGACCGGACAATATCATTAACAGAGGTGCACCAATCACAAGCAATTTACCTATGCTGAACACAAACCCAAGGAGCGACCCGCCAAGCATGTTCATAGCGCCCGACAGCAACAACAGGCCACCGCCCAACATGAGCAGGCCACCGAGCACTACGACGAACTTGAACACCGTTGCCTTGGCCTGTGGTGACATGGATTTGATAAACAGTGTCACAGCGGAGACCAATTCATAAAGTGCATGAGCTGCCGGCTTCATCGCCTTGGCGAAGTCCTCTCCAATCACAACTAGAAGTGTCTTCCAAGCACCACTGACCAATTGCTTCTGGCCCTCGTATGTCTCCAACAGCGCGTCCCTGAACTCTCTGGATACACCAACCGATGTCTTAAGCACATCACTCAACGCTTTCACTCCAAGTGCCGCTTTTAAACTCTCTTTCTGCACATCGGTCAGTGTCTCGCCGGCTACCGATAACTCGTACCGCATAGCGTTGATTGCGTTGGACCCTGACAGGTTGATCTTCTCCCCATTCTTCATCACTGTATATGTCGCGTTAGCTACGGCATTGAACGCAGCCATGCCACGAACGCCGAACGCTACAGTGATGAGACGCATCTTCTCCTTGTCTCTGAGGTCCTTAGTTTTATCCGCCAGTTGGGTCATAACTCCCAACATGTCTCTAATCTTGCCGTCTTTGTCCCTGAATATCTTGATGCCCTGCTTTTCCACTGCTTGCTGGGCACGCTGGTCCGTTGCTAGTCTTCTCCATGATTCCCGTAACGAAGTCGATGCCACTGATGCATCAATGTTCATGTTACGCATCAGGCCCATTGTGATCAGGGAATCCTCTAGAGACTGATTGTACAACTTGGCCGTAGAAGCTACACGTCCCATGGACGCAGCGAAGTCCCGGCTCTGAAAGTTGGTCATCTGTGTGATCTTGAGCAGCTGATTAGTTACACGTGCCGCTTGGTCAATCTCGAAGCCCATGGCTTTGACAGTACCGATAACGGCATCTGCGGCGCCGGCAACACCCAACTGCCCCAGAGATCCCGTTGCCAACTCCAATACAGGATTCAACGCCTGGATCGATTCCTTGGCCTTGAGACCCATAGCGGACAGAGTCTGCAGTCCCTCTATCGCTTCATCAGGAGAAAATTTGGTACCGAGAGCGGCCTCGATAGCCGCGTCGTGCAACAACACAAGTTCTTTCTCTGTAGCACGCGCCACCTTCCCAACGGCGGCAAGACTCTGTTGAAACTTCGACGCGGAGTCGGCAGCTACCTTGGACAGTTTCACCATGCCGAGGCCTGCATGGAACGCGGCGAAACCCATGGCGGTGTTGGCCATGGAATTACTCATCCCCATCGTTGCCGTCTTGACTGTCTTGCGTAATCCCCGGAAACCGCTGCCGATACGACGCAACACGGGTGTTGATTGATCGTAGGCCTTTAACACGAAACCGGCGCCCATTCTATTTAGAGCCACGTCCCCTGGTCCTTCCCAAACGCGCTGCGTATCTCGCTATCGCGTTCTTTGATTACCATATTCAACAGTTCCAACGCGTCATCCATATCTAAATCCAAAGTCTCCATGTATCCGATCCGAAGACCGGCGCCAAACAGTGGAAGCCATGACAGATGGAACCGAAGCATGCGGACGTCTTCTTCTGTCAATCCTCCGATTGGCGCTCGGATTCTTCCTTCCTGGGCGGACTCTCCCGTCGTGCTCTTCGTTGCCCCGCCGCTCTCGCAGGCGTGAAGATGTTGTCGAAAGGGAGGTCTAATGTAAACACCTCGCTACAACTGGACTTTGTACATTCGACCTCAACTTCAGTGTCTACACCACAGTCGACCTCTTCGAACGCGGCTCGCAGATCTTCCGTGTCGTCACTACACAGTCCTTCGTATTTTGTAGACTCTACCCCGCCGCGCTTCAGCCCATCCAACCATGTCAAAATGTCCTGACGTTCCACACCCTCCACAGAGACGATCCTGGACCTGAGCATGCACGACACCTCACGACCTGGAAATCGCTTCTCCAGTTTATCCTGGGCTTCGTTATCCTTGACGTATCCAAGGTTGAACTCCACCACACGACCATCGATTGTCGTCGACAGTGGCTTACCCTCAGCCATCGCCTCTACAGACTCCTCCGGTAGACCCTTGACAAATAAATCCTTGTCCAGATCAACCTTCCATCCAAACTTGTTATTGCATCCAAGGGCTGGACATTGTACCTGTATGTCGTAGCTGGAACCCTCCCTGTAACTGAATTTGCGAAGTTCGATCATCGCCCCAAACCAGTCACCGGACAGCATGTCGTCCCACTTAACCTTGTCTCCTGCGTTCACATCCTTGTATGGGCCAGGTTCCACAAATCCAATTGTGCACCTGGACATCACCTCGATCAGAACCTTGTCATTGTTCTTGCGTTTGGATCTTGCCGCACCAGCGAGGAAGTTCTCATCACGGAGTGAGATTTTCCTGATCTCAATTACTGCGCCTGACGGTAGCTTGACGTTCGTGGTCTTCATGACCCCTCCTTTGCCTGTACTGTTATCTATCCCCGAAGGGACCGGCCGACGGCCACCCCAATCATTGGGACAACCGCCGGCATTGCCTATGCCTTATCGCCGCTTAACGGCAAATATTCTAACTCGGATTCTTCTCCGGGTAGTCAAACCGGATAACTACCGACTCCATCAAGGCCTCGCTTGCATTGTTGTCCCAGTCTCCTGAAGACCAACGCTTGCAGTATGCTTTGAAAAGACGATAGCGACGCAACTCGTTCCCTGCCTCGTCCAATTGTATCACGTCCACTGTACGGAACAGATCAGGGGGTACCTGGCCAGTCCCAGCAGCAGCGTCATAACACTCCTTGAACCAGTTGTAGAGGTCGAAGTCTTCGGTACTACCACGCGTCAGCGTGACATCCGGAAAGTCTACGAGCCCTGGAGCCTTGTGCTTATGGCGCCTCCCACCTTCGCGGTGGTCAACATCCTCGAACTCCCCAGCGATCTCGCTGCACGTCGTAAAACCTGCCCAGCCCACTCCATCGATGTCTACGATGAACGCGAACTTTTTATCATAGTAAGTCGGTTCTCCCATCGTTCACTCCCTTCTTAGGCTGCGAGGCTTTCCTCTAGTGCCCTCGTGTCCTGCGTAATTAGCAATATGATCCAGTCAGTCGGCTTGTTTGTGGCAAGACCGATACGACCAGTCATGATTCCCGCGAACTCGTTGGCCACCGGGTTCAGAGCATCCGAGAAGTCCACAAAGAACGCAGTCGCAGGATTCGTGCTGCGGAATGCTCCCTTGTTCATTTCTACCTCGAGGAATACCCTGGTAGACCTCTCTGCGCGCATGCGGTTCGCCCTGTTGTTGAATCGGTGACGGAAAACCTGCAATCCTGCCTTGATCGACTCTGCGATGAAGATCACACCGCGCCGCTCTCCGATGCTTGGGAAGTTGCCAGTGGACTTCAACGTGCGTGACCCGTCCATATACCACAGGCCTCCGTTGGTCCGGTTGAATGGATTGATCCTGTACGGATACACATAGTCTCGTGTCTTCTCGTCCAGTACCTCGTGCTCGGTCTGACCCTGTGGATCATCTTCCACATCGGTCATGCCCCGTATCACGCCCCATCCCTCGCCGTAGCCGGCGGGTGCCTCGTATACTCCACCTCGCCGCTGGTCGTTTGCTGCGCACTTGCCAGCAATCCAACCCGATGGCGGGATCGTGATCTCGCTGTCTGTGCCAAAAACCGCCGGCTGCGGGTTGCCAACCTTGATCCAAGGCCAGTGGATGGCACCGAATTCGCTGTACTCCAGCAATCCTGCACCAACCAGGTACGTCACGACCTGTGTCTTCGTGTTCTGAGGCGGACAGTCCAAGAAGCAGAACATGGAACCGTTACGGTCGATTTCCGCATAGTCCAGCATGCCCTTGTGAATAACTTCCGTGTACAGACCAGGAATGATCAGTATCCGGCCGGTCTGAATTCGGTCAAATGTGTAGAGACCAGTTGGACCTGCTACGTTCCCTACGTAGTCGGCATCTGCGATCCCCAGAAGACCATCGTCTCCACCTGTCATCGTCGCGCTCGTTCCGTCTGCGGGGCGTTTGATACCAACCGGTGCCAGACCCTGATCGACCACCTTGACCAGCAAAGACCCAAGATTCACGTCGTTCATCAACGTCTCAACGTAGTCGGCAGATGTGTCGTCCATTGTGCAGTTTGGCCACGTCTCTTTAACGATACCGCTCACATCAACCTTCAGGTTGAAATATGTGGCGATGCCGTTGGTGGCCGCTTCGATGATGATCCGGATGTCGTCTGTGTAACTCCCGGGTGTTTTACCCTCGACCAAGAGTGTCGGCTGCACCGCAGCATCGGCTCCATTGTGAACCAAGTTGTCCAGACCGAAGTCCACTGTGGATGCCGGCATGACCTGGATCTGCGCCAACAGACCAGTTGCAATCGTCTCGATTGTAATGTCACCTGGGACACCACCACCAACGATCACGTCGATCAAACCGAGCAAACCAACCGTAGCCTCAACAATCGCCTCGACCTCTGTTGCCAGGACAAGCGCGATGTTACCAACGTTGCCAGGTCCCACTACAAGACCAGGAGCAAACAGCAATACTGGCGCAGCGGTTCCACCGGTGACGTTGAGCGAGTAGTCGTTGCCAGATCCATCCGTCTCCAGCATCAGACCGTATGGTCCTGGAGCTACGCCCACAGGAATACACTTGGCTCCACTCAGGTCGGAGTTGATCCTTGCTGCAACTTCTAGACCGGTCGCTGCACCTGGAACTGCGAAGTCTGTTGGCAAGAACGTTACGATTTGGCTCACACCATCCACGTCCACCAGCAGCGTCTCGCCACCGATTAGAGCGTACGGCCCGACCACTGGCGCGTTTGGCACCTGTGCCGGAGTCCCGTTGAATGTCACCACGACAGGACCAGCACCGATGTCGATGTCGATGTGCATGCCGTCGGTCATCACAAACGGAGACACCCCTGTGCCTGGTCCCACTACCGCAGGCGTGGCAAGCGATCCGCTGTTGTTCAGCATCACACTACCTTTCTCGGCCGTTGCTGTGTTTGGATCGGTGAGATCGGTGAAGTGGCACGTACGGCTACCCCACATGAAAGTACCGCCCTGGCGAAAGAATCCGTACGCGGCAACTGCTACGTCACTATCCAGGGTGAACCCACCGAAGATTCTATTGTAATCCTCAAACGAAGTTAGGAGTTGCGGGTCAGCGATGGGACCGCGCTCCGTAATTCCCAAGCACAATGTCACTGCACTCGGCAGTGCTGCTATGGTTGGGATTGACGGCTCCTCCTCAAGGATCACGACTTTACTGGCAAGAAGTTCTGCTCCCATCGTCGTCCTCCTGCTTCCATGCGGAAGCGGTTGCTATTGTGGTTGTCCTACTTCTGCCCCGTCTTGCCGCCCTTGCCCTTGCCGGACTTGGAACTTGGCTTATCACCACTGGCCGCTTTGTTAGCCAGTTTCTCCGCGGCTTCCTCGCTGGGCTTCGCTCCAACGATTTTCATCGCTGGTTTCCGTCCACCAAGATCCCGTTTCAACTCTGGAATCATTGTGACCCCTGGATGCAACGGCAAAGTCCGCTTACCCTTACCGCCGGGTACGTGGAACGAATAGGCAACCAGGCTTCGACGCCCCTGGCGACAGAAACATTTGCCTATTTTTACGCACACGGCCTTGTGATCAATGCGGTACGTGACGTGCCGCTCTGTTTGATTTTCAATAATAATTTGTCCCGTTTTCATCTTGACCTCCTAGTGTGACTGGACTTGCAGCACGGGATCCCCGTTGTTCTGCGTAATTATCCAGCCACGCTCGACTATGGTACCAATATCTTCGTCAATATGCACGCCTCTTACGAAAAATGTTGCCGCGGCGTACATCAGATCATCAGTTGTTGGGTCGGAATTGATATCTGGATACGAATCCCAGGACATCCGGAACTCATAGTCCTTCGTGCCAGCGGCAGGATTTGTCGGATCTCTCGGAACCTTGACCAGTTTTATGTCGCGTTGAAACAACAAGAGTGCCTGAACAAGTCCCTCGAGATGGTAGATGTTGTTTGCCCAGACCGTTGTCAAGAAATTCATGTCAACAGTCACAGGAGGTTTGCGACGCATCCTGCCGTCTACGCCACCCAAAGGGTCTTCCTCTACGGTCTCGCGCTCTATGGTATGAAACCTGTTCAGTACGAGACTGGGCCCTCCTAGTTGTACCAGGGGCCCCTCTGCACGAAGCGTCTCCTGTGTAGCAGGTGACAACGAGAAGTCCCTGGAGGTCGTGTGGTGTGTGTTCTCCAGCACGTGGCGTCTGAATAAACGAATCACCTCGCGCACAACACGTTGCAAATATGACTCGTTTTGAAGGGAAGGCCTGTTGATCGAATAGGCGTCAGCTAATGTGGCGTTCTCACCGGGGATCTCCACGCCGCTGTTGTCCAGGTTGGCCACACGCACATCTAGTTGTGCCGGGAAGGTTATATCATAGGGCCCATTCCATGTTGGCACACGGGCCAATATGAGCGAATCGCTCGCGCTGTATGCCCACTCTGATTCTTCACCCTCGAACTGCACAGATACCGTCTTCTGTTGTTCGGACTGTACTTCGCCAGTTAAAGGCGGAGGATCCTGAAGCCTGAAATTAGTACCCTCTATACGAATCACGTTCTTACCTCGGGTGCTCCCGCTCGCTGGGTTCACGCCTGTTACGGTTGGGACTGCCATTAGCCGTCTCCAAACGTGACGCCGCCCATGCGACTGCCTACGTTGCCCTGTAGCGAACCGATCATTGGAACGCCGATGTCACGTGCTACCATCTCCGCAAAACGCTTCTGCACTTCATATGCCCATGCGTTGTACGAAGGGACAAGGAACGGCCGAGGTGGTATGTTGGCTTTCTTAGAACCATATTCGTGCACCTCGGCAAGGTTCACCATCGACTTGCCGTCTCGTGTTTTAACTGCGCGGTGAATTCCTACAAAGTAGGCCAATGGGTTCAGTTTGGTAACATTCACAGACCTGAGCATATCGCCGTTGTCGATGAGTGCCTTGCTGCTACCTTTGGCTGCTATCGTCGCCGCTTTCAACGGAACAAACTGCATCCCTCCCGGTGCCTGGCTCTTTATGCCGGTGACAATGTCCTTCCGGAGTTCCTGCGCCAGTTTCCCAGTTGTACGCGCCACTGCACCCTCGGACTTGCGGGCCCAACGTTCTACAGATTGGAACATCCTATCTATACCGTGCTGAGTCACTGAGATTCGTACCGTCATTATACACCTCCAGCGGCAACACCGGCCACTCGGTCGTATGCGCAGTATGTGTATAACAGATTTGTTCTCGGCGTTCCAAACGGTGCAAGCCCATGGCCGGCGCGTTCGAAACCATCGATGAACATCCCAGGTGGATTATCGAATGTCGCCTCGATTGCTCCTTTGCGAGTTTCGATACGGTCGATTCTGTCGCCCTTTTTCAAGGTGCACTCGCCATCTGCATTGATCAGTCCCATGTTCTCCAGGTCGGGCCAATGGAACACAAGCACAATATCAGCCACTATCTGGCGACCGCCCCGTGTCATGTTCTGTTCACCCCAGGACTTCCGATCTAGTTGAACATTGAGACGCAACGCTGCCATTTCTCTCCGAGACGTCGAGCCAAGTTGTGTGCCATCGCTGACCGGTATCGTAGCGTCAAATTCTGGATCATATCCTCCACCGGCAACAAGAGACGTAGCCTCTGTGTCCAAGCGCATGATCACAGCCACGAATTTATTGATCAGACGGCCTCGTGTAACGATACCCATTATCCAATTCCACCCATTCGAATCGGACCAGAATATCTCATCAAAATGTTGTCCACCTCGATGTTGCCAGTCAGACCATAACTCGCGTCTGGATTAGCACCGCCGCCGCCAGGATCTGCGAACTCCATCCACTGGTCCCTCGTCTTCACCTTGGTTATCCTACTGGCCAGTGCAGCTTCCTGTTGTTCATCTGCCGGCAGCATGTATGTCAGTGTCAGCAATAAACAGGCACGGACTATCTCCGACGGCGTCTGGCCATAGCTTATTGGAATCTGGGAGTGTACAACTGTCTCGGCCGCTATATCGCCGGGGCCAAGTTCCGTGTATCCAAATATGCCCTTGAGGATTACGTTCTTCCTGCCAGATCCAAACAATGCTCCGTCCCTATATCTGCTACTACGACGGCGACGGGATCCTAAGAACAGATCATCTGCGTATGTAACTTTAGGACTCGCACGGTCGTCAGGGTTTAGCTGCCCCCTTGTGAGATGACGATTGTACACCTCAAAGTCGTCAACCTCCACAACTGTGTCGTCTTGATACAGCATGGCGTGAAGTGCGGCTATCGGCAGGTCCAGCCATAATTGATCATGGCCTGTTCCGTCGAAACTAAACTGCGAATACCTCGGCTCAAACCACTGGCGGCACAAGGCATCAATTGTGTTGGTAGCCCTGTCAATTCCTCGCCATACCAAAGCAGGAGTCCAGGGTGGGTTTGCATAACCCTCGGCCCAGACGTCATCGGGTGTTATGTATCCGCGCCTTGCCTTGGTCGCACCGATGGGTACGTCTGTCGCTGCATCACTTGTACGATAAGGTGTGGCCCTGTAGTTACCGCTGGCCTCACCAGTAATGGCATCGACAGGACCTGAAGGATCTGTGTACAGATAGGTTAGTGCCGCTGCGTTTATTGGTGGTCGTGTTGTCTCGTAGGATATTTCTGCCCAGAATGGTCCGTCTTGGCGCTCGACAAGCCATGCGTCGAACCCGGCAGCAACCAGCGCCGCCAGTGTTACCGCATCAACCTGCCATCTAATATTCGCAATCGCCACGTGTCATCCTCAGTCAATGACCCCCGTTACGGGCCGAACGTTTACAGAGGCGCTTCAACATGCGCACAGATGCGTCGTGTCGCTGTGCCTCTGAGTTTGCAAAGTCCAAACAAAGTGATTCCCACCGCTCGTCAGGATCCTCGATAGTAAACCTGTACTCAGTGATGCGGCCACGTTTGTTCTCCTCTGCCTTGACAACCCGAAAACCTTCCATGTGGGCAAAGGCAGCTAGTGCCAAGTCCCCAGTGTCTCGTATCGCCGCGTGTCGCGGCTGCGGTGTTTGTCCCATAACTTCCTCCGACTATTTGTCGTTGTCCGCTGGTTTCACCGCTCGTTTTCTCGCAGCCTTTTTATTACTGGTCTTCTTTCCGCCCTTGCCCTTGCCGGACTTCTTTGGCGGAGTCTTTTTGCCCGTCGACGGTTCCTGGACCTTCTTTTCATTTTTCTCTTCTGTCTTCTTCGCGTCCCCTCCATCGGCTCGGTTGGCACCATCTTCTTTGGTGTTCGGAACCAATGGCTGACGACCTGTGTTCGTCTTGGTGTGATCAGATGGAGGTCCGGATGCGGCACGTGGCAGACGGCTTTCTACTGTAGGTCGTACATGCTTGCCACTTGCGTTTCCTGACGGTCCTCCCATTACTGCAGCACGTACCGCTGGCAAACCAACTCGTGCACGCTGTTCCATCTCGTGCTGCACGAACTCATGCAGATGATCCAGATCTTCAAACTGTTTGATTTCAAACTGTGGAAAACTGGAAAGCTCCTGCAGTTCATTCCTGTTGCGGACGACGCGAAATGCCGACGGGCTTGCCACCGACCCAGACGTGTACTTAGTACCTGTCGCCCCAGAGGTGTAGGTCCGCAGACAATGATTCTTGCGCTTGTCGTATTCTAATAGTCTAACTGCCGTGATCATGCGATTCTCCTTTTCTTTACTACTCTTCACCCCCTGTACAGTTTGGCGGCGACCCCCCGTTGATGTGGGGGGGGATCACTTGGGCGGAGGGCCGCCGCTTCCCCGTAGGTCTGTCGAACGCGATTCTTACTTACAAACCGCGACGAATTCGAAAGTTGTGCCGCTCATGTTTGCGACGATGGACTCTGCGTCTGTGCTGTTGTCATACACGAACAGCTTGTCGTTCGCGTAGTCATAACTGGGCACGTAAACGCCTGCCCTTGCCGGGACAACGTAGAGACACGAGACATTTTCTTCACCGCGCACGTTCTTGTCGGTTGCTGCGGCGTGAAGTGTTTTGATCGCGGCGCGAAGAGATGCGTTGAAGTCGGCTGTTCCGCCGGCCACGTACGCACCATCACCTGCACAACTGCATACCAGTGCTTGTCCACCCGCCTCTGTTTGCCTTACGGCATGAATTGTAATTGCTCCAAGGGCCATTTTATTCCTCCATTTTTAGGCGAATATTACGCCGTATTCGTTCGAACAACTGTGACGCTATGGACTACTGAGTCTTGACGCCTATGATTTTGACGACCGCGTCTTCCTCTTTGTAGAGGAATCCACCACGCAAGGACGTGACCATGATCCATTCGCCTGTGCGAATATCCCTATCGGTCTCGACCTTGACCTTGCGCCAGAATCCCCAGATCGCCAGTTTGGGATCCAGTAACAGAACCGCTGTCTCGTCACTACCAACGCCCAAGTCGTCCGGGAATACCGGAATACCCGTGATCGCCCTGTTGCCGTAGCGATCTGGCGAGTCGTCCTGAACTTTCTTGTCACCCAGGACAGTGGCTCGGTCGGCCAGGTAGTCGTGGTAGTCGATCTGCGCATCTTCCGACGTCAGGAATCGCTGGTTCCGTTTCATGCGGTTGTACTGCGATGGCATCGCCTTGATCGCATCCTTCAGCATCGACTTCGCAATTGGTACACCAGCTGCGTTCACGATGTGCGACGTTGCCGACACGATCATGCCGTCGAGCAGCGCGAGCAACGGGTCGGCCGAAGTGGTGTCGCCGTTGGCCAGGAGGTCGTCCAGGTCCAGGGCCGTATGATCTGCCATCATGGCCATGACCGTCGTTTTGAAGTTTCCGCCCTCGATGTTGTCTTCGAGTACCTCGTCGTTGAGGTTGATCTCGGACTTCATTAGATGCGTGTGCAATGTCTCGTTGTCGGTGGTGGGTTTTACCCTGTCCGCCGCTGCGAGTGCATGTCCACTGGTACCAGGGCGCAGTACGCGGCCACTGATCCCGACCTTGTCGATTTGCTTGGTGTGCGACTTCGTAGTCTGCACGTTGATCATGCTCATAAGCACGGATGCTTTGATCATGTCTACGACAAACTTCTCAGATTGCTCGGCTTGAAGATATCCACCATCGGCGATGAGGTCAGCGACCTCCATGTCCGCTTTGGCCATGATTGTTTGATTTGCAGTTGCCATTTTTAGTTCCTCCCTTGTGGGTCTTGTTGGTGTTAGTCCTCTCTAATCGCCGCAGCGATGTCACCTCCGGCGCTAAATGCACCGTGAGAAGGACTTGATTTTTCAGTATGAGCAGATGTGCTTGGTGCTCCGACTTCGCCGGTCAACATAACACTGGATTTGCCCACACCCTTGGACAGGCGCGATACCTTAGCCTTAAACGCGACGATTTCCCTCCGCGCTTTCTTAAGCTCACCCTCGAGCTTGGCAATCTTGGCATCTTGTAAATTCTGCCCGTCACTGTCTGCCTGTACCCCAACCTTCGCCACGGGAGGCGCCGCCGTGGTGTTGATCTCTTGCGCCCCTTTGGCTGCTGCGTGTTCAGGTGCGTCTCCGTCGGCCTGGGCGTCCAGCGCGTTCTGGATTGCTACATCCAGAGAGAGCGTCTGCACGTGGTCACCTGCATCTTGTAGCCAGGACGAGAGATCTTCGCCCTGAGAGGTGTTCCCGTTGCCATCGGTTTCATCGTCGCCGCCGTCTTCACCAGCTGCCGCCTTTTCTTTGATGCGCTCCTTGATTTCAGCGGGTAGCGCCTCGTATATCTCGTCATCTTTTTGGCAGGTCACATCGACATCTGCTGCCAACGCAGCCGTTATGATTCGTGCAAAAACTCCTACCTTGGATATCATATCTTTGTACTTATCCGAGTCTTTTTCAAATAGAGCGATGGCTTTGCTGATCAGCTCACCATCTGCCTCGTTGCCATTCACTCCAAGCGGATACATGAGATTGACCGGGTCTCCATAAAGGGACTTCGTCGTTGGCTCTCCGCTTGGGTATGACAAGTTGCCGTCTTCACGCATTTCGATTCCAAAATGTTCGGCACGTGCTTTATGGGTCTTCACCTTTGTGTCGTTGTCCGCGTCGTCCCCGGGAACATCATCAGAGGCATCGTCCGCCTTGACTACCTGAAACTGCTTTTGGCGATTAGCTCCTGCTGTGACTAGGGAAACAAACTCCGGATCCATATCCGTTAGACGAAAAACATTCTTCTGATCGTCGGCGCCCTTATTGCTCCAACTGCGTGGAATAGTCATTCTTAACTCCTACTCTGCTGGCTCACGGATGGCGGTGCCACCGATGCTATAAGCCCCTAGTTCGCCGTCTTTGACTTCGTCCCATAATTTATCGTCTACGATACGAACACCTAGCAGCCATGTTCCTTTGATTACGTCGTACGCATTGTCCCCTTCACCCAATGTGAAATCTACAGGAGCCACGTATGTCTCGAGTGGCCGGACCTCGTCCTTGCCAAGTGCCTTCCAGGAATGGCGCAGATCTATCGCGCCGTGGTGCTCCATCCAAGCATGAGCCGCTTTGCGTACATCTGCCGCGCTGTAAATGTCACCCTGTGTATCAGGCTTAAGAGGAGCCCCGTCTTGGCCGTCGTTCGGCTCCAACACTAGGGACATGACAAAGCGTTCCTCGGATTCGCCATCCTCGCCTTTGGTCACAACTGCCGTCTCGGAAAGGACCTTTAGCCCAGAGGCCATGATCGCCTTGTTGACGTTGTGAACAGCTTCCCACTTGCGGATAGACGCCTCCAAAGATTTGGCTGCATCTTCTGTCGTGGTATCCGTCTCTTTGTCAATCTTGCCATAGGAGGCCGATATGCCCGTGTCCACTGTTATCGTGCGGAACTCATCGAAATATTCAGGGTCGTACTGACGGAATCTAAACGAAGTCTCGGTCTCGTCCACGCCATAGTCACCGAAGCCATCGTGGTCGGTTACCCATTTGCGCGCGGTCTCAACGGTGAATTCATCTTTGCTAAAGATAAGCGACTGTATGGCCCATGTCCCGTTGGCACCACCTGGCATGCGACCACCCTCTGGCTTGGCAGCATCATCGGCCTGAATAACATACACCGACTCGTCGTCGACTCCCTCCACCGAAACAGAACCGACCTTGTGCACCTTCATGCCTGCCGGCGGATCAAATGAGTCCATGCCAGGACCAGCAATCGCTGTCGCAGCTTTATACAGTGCCGCCAAAATGTGGGTGTCGTTCATGCCGAAAAAAGATATCGGCACGCCATCGTCGTTCTTCTGGCTCGATGTAAAGATTCCGATTTCCAAGGTGTACCTCCGGAACGTTGAGACCTATTACCGACCTTTTTCCTTAGCCGCTTTTATCGCCGCAACTTGTTCCTCTGGTGTCTGGTTCTTCGCCGCCAAATCCCGGCCGCCAAGCCATGCACTGGAAGGACCTGATTTGTTGACGTCATTTTCCCCACCGTCTCCGCCGTCACCCTCACCACCGGCGTCATCTTCTTCACCGTCACCACCGTCTCCGTCGCCGCCATCACCATCGCCGTCCCGGCCATCTTCTCCGTCATCCAACTTCTCAAGGACTGGCATCACATCGGTAACGCAAGTCTTAAGTTCCTCGCATTTGGCCATAATGGCGGCACTCGTGCGAATCGCATCCTTGAGGAGCCAGTCGTCCCACATCGCGTCCAATTGCTCCTTGGTAACACCACCGGCTTCGATTGCAGTCTTAACCTCTTCATACTTGGCGAGCAATGTGTCTATCGCTTCCAAGGCCAGAGCCTGCGCTGTGGGTTTCGCTTCCTTGGATGCGGCAGCTGCTCCTTCAGGATCATCTCCTTCACCGCCGGTATCGCCATCTTCATCCTCCGACTCAAGCGCCTTGATCCTGGCCTCGAGTTCTGCGATACGGTCGGTCTCGGACTTCTCCACCGGCATCTCGACCGCTACGATATCCTCACCGTCGGTCTTCGCCTGTGTTTTGATGGAGGCCAAGTTCTTCTTGACCAGCGGCAGCAGTTCCGCGTCACCGTCTTCGATGGCCTTGACCGCCTTGTCGTGCCAGGTACGGAACTCGGTGAGTGTCATGGTTGTGAGTGTGGTGGCCTGTGTGTCGTTGTCATCGTCAGTGGCAGCCTTGATCGCCGTTGTGATCTTGGCAAGTTCTGCAACCTCCACTTTGGACGCGGTACCGCTGGCAGCTTTCGCAGCGAGTACTGTTTGACGTTTTACAAGCTCCATAAATTTCTTTTTCATTGTGTGTCTCCTTCCGGCACGCCATAAGAACCCCGACTTGGAGCCGGCGTGTAGATTCCTCCGTCTAGTTCGCAGCGCAACGCTTGCGCCAACTCAGCTTCGATCCTGGAAATAGAATACCCCAGGTCGGCACGGAACACCCTAAACCATCGTGCCATCTTTTGCGCACGTCTCTTCATCTCTGTTCCGTTTTGAACCCGTTCCCGGAAGGGCTTTCCCATGGTTTTCTCGTCGTATTCAAAGGATTCGCGCAACACGCGCTCGAACATCCGGGCTGCACGTACAGCCTGGTGTGGTTCTAGCAATAATTGTGCAAATGGTCCACCTGTAGACGACCCCAAAGGTTTTTGTATCAGCACTTCCATTCCTTACAGCCTAACCCTTCCTGACGGACTGCGTCAACCGTGACCTTACATTGGCCACGTAATATTCTCGTCGTCAACATCTAATCCTATGCTCGGCAACGACGAACAGAGCGCCTGGTAGTTGCCTGCGAACCCCGTCCAACCCCTCACAGTTCCTGCATCGTGGGTCATGTCAGCATAACCAACCTTCTTGAGATCTGCATTGAATTCTATCAAATTGATAATCGACTTTTCTACATCCTTTGTAGCATACCACCATGTACCGGTGCCTTTTCTTTCATCGCCCTTCCAACTGAGTCTTGCCACCACATCCCCTTTTTTGTCAATTATCGGTATCTGCCCCTTCATGGTATGAAACTCCCCTTTGCCTGTGCCATGTAGTAGCCAACATGGTCTGGATTGGCTTCGTACATCTTATTTAGCTTGAGTTTTGTGCTCTCTGCGAACGACTCTGACATCACTGAATTTGTTTCCGCAGCGGCATGCTCATACACTCTGCCGCAATACTCGTCTTCCCACTTTCCTCGTTTGTATTTGTAACTGAAACCACTGGGATACGTCTTGGTAAATACCCGCCCACCATGAGTGGCGTATATCTCTCGAAATTCAATGGCCGCTTCCTTTCCTTTTCCCAAAGTATCTACATAATGACCGAACTCATGACGGAATATTCGTTTAATCTCCGCCGCACTGGCTTCTCCTGGCAAAACAATCGCGTTAAAATTATGGGAGTGATATGCGCCACCTCGGACTTTGGTTGCGTAAAACACTCGAGGAAGTCCCTTGTCCAAGGCTGCATCCATAACACGCTGACTGAGATGTTCAAAGGCATCGTTATACAACTTGGCCGTATCTGATATTGAGACTTTCCTCAATCCTACCTTCGACGGTAATACGTTCGCTCCCATCGAGCCACGGCGCACCTTGCGCTGGGTGGTCCTTTTCAAAACTGCCTTTGTAAAAGAATTAGGAGCCTCCGTGTTGTCGGTGATGACTTTTCTTGTAAACTTACTGACACTGCCTGTCTCTGCCGCAACAAAATCTCTGATTCTATCTGCCCGTTCATGGTCAAAAAGATTCCGTCCAAACCTTGACTGCATCTTTGCCGTTTCATTGGACAAATAATCGGATAGACGAGCCCCTTCCATCTCTATTCGTTTTTGCAACTGCTCCGTGACAGGTTTGTTTTCTATCAATCCATATTCACTATAGTCATCTACCTTACCTGATGCGGGCTGTTGTGGCTCTGGGGGTTGTGGCGGTTTCTTTTTTGGAGGCTTCTTATTGGGTGCCACAATCTTCGGTTTTGGCTTCGGTGCAATCGTTGGGTCTGTTGGCTTTTTCTTTGGCGTCTTTTTAGGTGGAGTAGCGGGGGGACGCTTTGGACCAGGGCTGGCCTTGGGAGCCATCTTCGGTGCTGGTTTCCCAAAAGTAACCGTGGATGCGTCCTTGGTACGGATCAGGTATCCCTGTTTCTCCATGCGTGCCAACGCCTGTTCCATCTTAGCTGCCGATTCTGCATGGCGTAGATCTGACAGAGCATTTCTGGATTTGCGACGCAGGTCACTGTTGAATTTCAAATATTCTAGCTCACCCGTTGTAGTGCTCCGTACCGTGTAGACCCGATGGGCAGCTGGCTGTTTAGTTTCGGCGAGCACAAAGTCCTTCGTAGTTCTAGTGCCCAGCTTCTCGACATTCATTACTACGCCGTTTGTATCTGCAGATAGTTTCAGTTTCCTGGACAGATCGGACAACACGTCCTTAAGCGGATCTTTGGGTTTGGCTACCTGCGACGGTCTACCGAGCCCGCGAATGACGCGGCTCTGTGGGTCGTACTGATACCGCTGGTATACCGCTGCATGCTTGAGTTCTCCCGTAGCAGCATCCTTGTACCAACGAGCTGGAAGATTGCCTGGCGTAACAAAATCCTGTGTAAACGGATAGCGTTCGATCAGGTCTGGATCACCGACAAGCGGTTGCTCCCTGGTAGTCGGCTTGGGATGCATAATCTGCGGCCGTGGTCCAACCCCTGGACGTGGCTTCCCACCCTTTGGAACTATCTTAGGTGCAGTAGGTGCGCCGCCGCCTGCCCGAGCCATTTTATTTCTCGGAACGGACACTGTCGTAGTGACAGGTATCGTCCATGATCTGCAAATGTGGTGATAAGGAGGCGGTCCTATGTTGGCATCGGCGAGCTGGTTGCCGGCCTTGAAGTATTTGAATATTCCACGATCATCGACGCGCCCAACACCGCTGCGAACTACATCCGCAATTTTGGTCCCGTTATTCGCGGTGACAATGCTGCGCACACCAGTCTTTTGGTTGGTAATCTCCTTCAGGAATGGAGAGGCATCACGGATGTCCTCCGGACGTGCCACGTTCATGGCGCCTACAATTTGCTGACTGACCACATGCGTATCGATGACCTGTCCGTCCAGACATCGGCATATTTCCGTCGTGCGCTCATCGAGTACTGCCTGCACCTCCAGCGCCTCGATACCAACTTCGATGTAACCACTGACTTCCGAATATGAGCGTGCTCTGTTTACCGCAGCTGCTGCAACAACAGTGAAGTAGTTGGACCCCATGGCCTGCCACGCTTTGGGCAAGGTCTTCTGCAGCATCTCCCCAATGTCATGACGGCCTAGTCCATCGCGCAGCCCCTGTGCCACCACTTTGCGTGCACGTGCAGTTAGTCTGTCCGACCGGACGCCTGCGGCATCGCGCATCCACCAACCGCTCTGATCTGCAATTGCTCCGATTGCCACAACATCTGGCTGGCGTAGTGACACACCCACACTAGGAAGGAAGTTGCTCTGGACCACCTTTCGTGCATTCGCAAAGACACCTTTCAATCTGGTTTCTATCTTGCCACTCCATGTGGGCATTACCTCAACGGCCGCCGTACCAAGCATCTTTCGGAGTTCTCCACGAATACTCGCCAGATGTCTCGATGTTTCCTTGTGAGATAGGTTTGGCCAGTCTACATTCAGGCGCTTAACGTACTTCTCCAGTTTGTTTCCCAATACCTTTTGTTCTGCAAACCGCAACTGACTTCCGAGACGTTTAGCGATCATACGAGCATCGGTTGGATCCTGCGGAGATAGCGCCTTCTCCAGCAATACACCGCTCGGAGCAACGAGACTGGCGGCTTTGTCCAACTCAGCAACTCCCGGTCTCATCACGCTGATCGTCTCTACCCTCTCAAACACCGTGTGCCGTCCCCTGTATCTGGACTTGAGCAGGGTGACCTCCCCTGAGCGAACACACTTGATCGCTTCCTGGCGTGCCTGCTGGACTGTCTTGGAGTTGATTCGTATGGGAAGCACCCTATCGCAGGACATGACCAGAAGAGCAAAACCTTCTGCTTTGCAAATCTGACTCTTGGCGCGCACACCAACTTTCCACAACGCAACGACAGCGTCATCACCAAGATCAGCTACCGGATATAAAGTCATGAAGCCACGTGCTGGATTGGAATACACGCCAAGCATTATGAATCCTGTGGTTGTTTGATCTTGATCTTTGGAGATGGATGCACGCCGGCCTTGGCGAGCTTGCGTGGAATTGGCCTCGTTGCTTTCACAGGTTCATCTACCTGCTCTGATGTTCCGCCGGTAATACTGAACCATATCCCGCACTTCTTGCAATGACCGCTGCCGCAATGTATCGGACGGTCCAGTGTTGGGTTCTCCTTGCTATTGTAGACAACGGCCCGGGTGAACTGCATCGCATGGCATTTGGGACACCGCAATACCAAGGCACCACTGCGATGTGCGATAATATCACCTAGTCCGGGGCTCGGACGGCGCCCCAATGTGTCTATTCCATCTACAACTTTGTACGGACCATTGTACCATTCTTTTTGCGCCATCATTAATCTCCATGCGGTTCTTCGTGCCACATTGAACGGAATAAGATCTCCGCAGTTTCTACTGCATCCGACGCCAATGAGTGGATGCCGGCACAGAAACCACGGAATGGTGATGTCCCATCCACTGTGTCAATGACTGCGCTGGACCATGGCGAGAACAGTCCTGGGTTGTCTGGCAACGGTAATGGTGGTGTCTGCTTTGTATATGCCAGCACAAACGCTGCATACTTAGCGGCAGAAAAGAAGATGGCCTCCGAAGCCTCCTGGATCTTGCCCGTGTTCCGATTTGTTACAAAACCAAATTCTTGCGTCTCTAGATCTGTCACCATTTCATATCGGGCCGAGGCCATGATGTAAACGCCGTCCCCGTATTCACGCTCGAGCACCTTTGTGACGGTGAATGTCAGTTCTGTTATGTCTGGCGCACCTTCACTGCCCGGTATCATAATCGGCAGCGGAACAGTAATTGGATCCAGTCGATCAGGGAAGGTTCCCATTTTGCTTCTCCTCCCGGCAATTGGCTACGATGATTGAATCTTGTCCTGCGATGTCTTCTTTCATGTCTCGCATTTTAAATTGTCTGCGCTTGTAATCAGACCATGCTTCCGAAATTGGTTTGTCTTTACCAACCCCGTTTATTTTCCATGGCTTGCACTGCTTACATCCGGCGCGTTGATTCCTAGGTTTACGTCTTTTGTGGTGCGACATTCTGCACTTCTCCTTTTTCTATTTCAACATGCTGTCCTCCTTTCGTGGATGGTTATAATGTCTGCGTAGTGTGCCGTGCAGGATTCGCACCTGCATCGTTGAGGTTTAATACTGTTCAACAACAGATGTTCCACCATTTTCAACGAGCCCCTTACCTGAGGGCTGCGTATAACATTCCGCCAACGACACATTATAGTTACTTGTCATCACACTACTAGTCGCACTCGGGTGGCCACTTCTTAGGGTCGGGCTGCCCCGGTTTCGGTTTGTCGTCTATCTTGTTCATGTCTTCCTCCTCTAGATGGGCGAGCCGCTAGCGTCAACCCACCCGGATCCGTTCCACCAAATCGGCGCTCCAACGGTGGTGTCGAAATATTGCTTGCCAGTATCAGTCCCGACTAGGCCTGCCGGCCTCGCTCCTGTTGCTCCGTAGCCCAGGTGCATTGAGACAGAAGTCTTGTCCACGTACTGAACTGACTTGTCGGCAGGCTTGTAGGCCAACAACTCAGTGAGGGAGTCATCCCGTGGCACCGCATCCCATAGGTTCAAGTTCCGGAGGTATACCTTGTCTGGGTCAGCTATGACGGCATTCATAAGGCCGATGGCGACAGACCGTAAGGCGCTGGTCTCCATCTTGACGTTCCCTCCGCCAAGAATCATCGCATCGGCAGATCCGGCCTCGGTCTCGTGGTTGACTCCCCCCAAGATGAAAGACCTTGCACCAGAGGCTCCGGTCTGTGCAGCACCGTATGACCCATTGACCGATGACAAATTGAACGCGCCTTGACCGTGAGCCTGGAGCCACCTGTAGATAGAACCACCATTCCAGTAGCCATTTCCTATCGCTGTTGCCGACGCCGCAGTAGCTCGACAGAACCCCCCCATCGCCAGCGCCGAATAGTACGATGCCTCGCAGTTGAAGCCCCTGGCCTCGGTGTAAGAGTGAGCCGCCTTGCACTGATCTCCGACAGCGCGGCTAGCATACCCAGATGCCTCACAGTTCTCGCCCTGAGCGAAGGCATATGAGCCTGTGGCTTGCTGGTTCCCGCAAAGGCAGCTGCGGCGTACCCAGTGACCTCGTTAAGAAATCCAGCCGCGAACGACGACGGTCCAAGGGCAGCAGTTGGGTCCCTTGGTGGGTACGCCGGTCCATAGGTGTTAGTACTGGATATGTCAAAGGCTCCGTGGACCGTGCCGTGACCTGCAACGAGGTCGAAGACGTCGAGCATCCCGAAGCCGATGTCGAACGGCGTGGTGATAGCAGCCACGCTTCCGGTGTCGAGAACGCTCTGGAGGTCCTGAAGAATGCCACCTGCGTTCACCATGTCGATGATCTCATTGATCTTCGCTGCCACGGGATGATCAAGTGCGTTAAGCATTCCCTGGATGTTGTCACTTGTGAGTTTCGAAATCACTTGTCATTTCCTTCTTTTTCACTTCGATATTCTTTACGTAGTGTTTCGTTGGTTACTGTATGCTCCATGCCACCAATCCCGTAAATATTCGATACAAGCAGGATCATTCCTGTATCGTCTACCCGTTTCACACGAACTACGCGCATCGGATGAGGCTCACCCTTCGCCTCCAATTCCTTGTTGATAAATACGTCTCCAACAGACACTCCTCGAGGTTTTGAAAACAGGCTATTCATCGTCGCCTTCCACGGGCAGCTCGTCTATATTACGCGCTGAAACCTCAAGATCCAAATCAAACCCGGCCTGGCGCAACTCATCGGTCAAGATCGCTTCGACACGCTTTGTGAGCTGATCTAGCTGGTTTGTCACTTGGCCCATTGAAAGAACGGCTTCTTCATCACCCTCTTCTGGTGTGACCTGTCCGCCATCGCTAATCCCTGCAAGTGTCATCGGCATTGGCCACCGAGCCCACTCCTCTTCGACTTTCGCTAGGCCACGGTTCAGGGCATCGCCCAATAACGAACGAATCTCATATGGAAGCAATCCACCATTAGGCGCTGCAACCTTGATCAGCTCGGCAATTTCCTCCGGACTACGGGTCGGTGGAGAGTTTGACCTGAAGGTATGAAGAGTCACACCGATCCGTGGCAATATGTACTTGTTGATGATCCAGTCGATGTCCTCGCGCTCTGGCTCGAAAACCTGTTCCTCAGCAAACGAAAGTGCCGCGATGGCAGTTGCACGATTCAGATTCTTTGGTGTGTAACCACGCAGCATCGGAGGCAACCGAAACGAAGCACCTATCCTGTCGGCACTGCGTTCGTCGTAGTTCGTGAATGTGGCGTCAGACTGCTGTGCTCCACGAAGTGACTCAAACTCCATTGTCGGCATCAGGGTCCGCTCCTCACCCTTTTGCTTCATCGGATGCGCCTCCACAACTAAGATCTTGTGACGGTTCTCGCTACCACCAAACTCCTGTGTCATCCGCTGCTCGAGTCGGTCCTTCATATCCCGTGGTACCTTGCCGCCTCCAACAAACAAGATGCCTGGTGGTATCGCACTACTGTCCAGATAGAAGTAGTTGGTCTCGTCTGCCTCTCGTACACCAAGTACTGCCAGCAGGTTGCCTATCCAGCGAGGTGGAGGGCACGGCGTACGCGGGTCATGGAGCGGTATGTAGATCAACTCGTTGGCTTCTCTGGCATTCTTTCCTTCGCCGCCATCGTCTTTGGGCTTGCGCATTTCCTCCACTGACTTGTAGATCTTGCCCGTAGTGGCACTTATCACTCTGGGATCATTGGGGGATTTGTAATAAGACTTCCGATCTCCAACTATCTGGACATACCGACGGAACCGGCGATGCACAGGGATCTCACGTCCCTCTGACAATGGTGTAATCGGGTCGTCTTCCGTTGTCTCGACTAGTTCTCCCTCGTCACGCATTGGGCGCACTGTGTATCCTGGGATGTAGTTGAGCCGCTTGAGTCTACCATAACCATCCTCGAGCATTTCCCACGCGCCCCACCCATTGCCCTCGATGTCAAATCTAGTGATTCGGCGAAGCTTGATGAACGACATCGTGCTGCAACAGGTATCGAAGAATGCATTGAAGAAGTACTCTTCCCTGCGTAGGCCAATTGCCAACTTCTTGCGCACCTCATCCACTTCTTCGTCGGTCACTTCGCCGCCGTCGTCCACATCCACTGGCGCATCGTCTTCTGCCTTTTCAGCCGCTGCTAAAATCGCCTCCTCCTGGTCCACATACCTCTCGATCTGGAGTGCGTTACGGATAGCCTCCGTCGCTTCTTCGCTGTCCAGATCTTCCATCCAAGGCACTTTCACTACAGCTTGGTAGCCATACCCCTCGATGTTCGTCTGGTAGCTGGCGATATTGGGCGCGAGGTGTGGTGTCAATTCGATGTAGTTCAGCAGTGACTCCGGATCATATGGCGGCTCAACGGCGCCTGAATCGCCGTACATGTCACGCCGTGTGTCAAGAGCAGCAATGGCAGAGGACTCGTTAACCTCACGACCGGTCATCACAGATGCCTTGGCCAGTATCTCGCGAACGTCCACGTGGAACGCTGGGTCGTTACTTTTTCTTGTAGCCCCGGCTTTGCCGCTCTTCCTTACCCGGGGGGCCATTACAGTACCTTCCCTGCTATCTTCAGTTCAGCGCCTAACAACACACCCGCAGTCGTCCCATTGACTCGCACGTAGTTGTATTCGTCTCCAATAGAACCCTGAGCATCAGCCGCACCTATCCCGGCCTGTATCGTCGTCCATACGCTGCCGGCTACGGATCCCTCGAGAGTAAAGACCGCAGCGCAACCAAGGGCCGTCTTGAACTCATAACCCTTGTCCGACATCTGCCTCACGTCGTGTACGTGACCATCGCCAAGTGGCAAAGTGCCGGCCGGGTTCTCATCAAATTCATAAAGTCTGATTTCTGGAAATGCCATCGTGTCCTCCTTAGTTCATATTTTCTCTGGACTGTGCCATAGCCTTGTGGGCCAAGTCCCGCGTATCTTGCTCCGCAAGTGGATCTGCTGCCTGGCGCATCAGTATCCTTGTCGCCTCCACTCGCAGATCGTTCCAGTCTTTGCGCCGGCGTATCAACTCCAACACCTTTCCAATTGCTTCCTTTGAAACACTGTCCTTGCGATCATCGACCACGTCCCGGAGGAACGCAGCGACAATCCTTGGCTTCTGCTCGTCCGATGTAGCGTGGAAGTCAGCAACTACGTGCTCATGAAACACACCATCGTCGATATTCTTCTTTGCTTCTGCCAGTATCCTGTCAAGTTCGTCTGGTGCCACCCCGCCACCACGGCTCACACACCTACAGATGATTGGGATATTCTGTGTTCCCTCGCCATCGCCAAGGTCTGCTTCCTTGTATCCCGTTATCCCCCGGCCGTTACATCGCTTGCAACCATCCTTGGCCTTACCAAGATCGATGCTTTTCGATAGTCTCACACGCGGCGGTGCTTGCTCACTTTTCGCCATCGTGTTCCTCCAGCTTCTGGACGGCAGCCTGCCACCATCTACGAGCGCAACAACGGCAATTCGTGGTACCGATCTGCGCGCCTGTGTGTTTGCATTTCGATTGCACGTCCACGTGAGCCCCGGTTCCTATCTCTATCTGTTGAAATGACTCCTGGATGTCACTGACTGGTACCATGACATGCACGGGCGGAAGATCTCCGTCTCGAACCACGCAAGGGACCAGGAGTTCCATCCCGCCTTCACAAATGGTAAAGAGGTCGGGACGAATAACCGCAGCTTCGTCCCATTGCTGGCCACATGATTCGATTTCTTTCATGGCGCTCTTTATCTCGTCACTATCCACGTCGACTTCACACCCACCGGGTAGGCGCATCCACGTCCCAAGTATGCTGTTCCATTTGCTGTCTCTTATGGTGACAATGGTGGTATCTGTCAACGTCACAAACGCTTTGCCATCTAAGATGAGAAACGGATGTTGCGCGATTTCGGTTGTCACAATGGCACCTCCATGATCATGCCGGCAGAATTGCCCTCCGGTCTCTACATCCACAAGTGTACCCGACTTAGAATACGTAGTCATCTTCCTCTTCGTCGCCAATGCGGATCTCCATTACATCTTCGCCGCCGTCGGCGTCCACGTCAAGGAAGTGTGTTCGTGCGACAGCAACAAGCTGTGAAAACGAGTCCACCATGTCGTCATGCTTGGAAAATGGAAACTCGATCATTTCGTCTACAAGAGAGCCCCTGGCACCATCAAATAATTTACTATTCGGATCCAAGTGCGCCGAGAACACAACCTTCCCTTTTTCCAGGAGTGGTGTAGTTCCTAGGAGACGCATCTGCTTGCTAATCCGAGGCTTCGTTACCTTGATGTGTCCTTCCATCTGTGGGTATTCGTTAATCACCCAGTCGTCCACTGTGGCTTGACCAACCTTCTCGATCAGGACAAGCCACGGGTCGTATGTCGTTGCCTCGACAAAGATTGTATCTACCAGTGATTTTATGGACATTCGCTGACGCCAGGCGTCGACGATGTACAGAACTCCCCGATCTTTGTCTACTGCTCCAATGCAAGCCGCTGTATAGTCCTGATCTTTCTTGCCAGTCGGTGTTCCGGCCGGGTCGTAAGATGTGAAAAATACAAGGCTATCCTGCTCCACTAGTTCAGCAAACCGTTCATCTGTACGCAAATCACAGAACTGAAACCACGAGGGCTGCACCATGGCAGAATCCAGATCGATAGCCTGGTTACGAAATGCTCGGTTGAACTCGATGCTCAGGATCTCGTTATACCGCATTCTAAGCGCAGCTTCGCTCCACTTGGACGGCCACATCGCGCCAAAATTATCGTCTATGTCGTATCGGAGCACATGGAAGGTGTTTCCTTCCAATATCTCATGTGACAGATCTCCCGGATGCCACAATGTACAGATATAAAAGAGACGGCCAGTCGGTTCTAGCAGATTTACCCAGTCCGACTTCCATGCTTGTTTAATCTGTGCGCGCAGTGCAGGCATTGTGAGCGCGTTACGACGGTCTACCACATCGTCAGCAAGCAGCAGGTCGGCGCGTCCGCCTGTCGCTGACGACGTAATACCAAGAGCCTCAACAGAGGCGTCTCTGTGTCTTGCCGTACGCTTCAGAACCAGGTGGTGCGCGTTCCATTGGGCATTGGGGTTTGGCATCAGTTCAGGGAAGACTTCTCGTACCCTGGGATTGGTAGTGATGTGCTGATCTATCTCATAAAGTCGCTCCTTAGCCTTCCCATCGCTGGCACATACTACCTTCGTACGCAGATTCGGATTGCTGCCCAACTCCCAGATTACCCGTCCCACGACATTACTGGTCTTGGCATGGTCTCGTGGAGCAATCACCATCACACGTTGATAACGGTCCCAAGCCAGATGCCACTCGTCATGAAACCACTGCTGCTCATAGGGCAAGCCTGTGTCCTCGTCCAAGAAGGCATACTCCATGAACGCTGACGAAGACTTTCGCGCCATGTTGATGTGGTGCGCCTTCATCGCTGCGATACGTTTTACAAGGCGCTCCCTCGATGGCGGCCGAACCATCTCGTCCTGGATCACACGTGGAAGGTGGCCTAGGGGCGGCCGAAAGTCTTTGTGTATCGCCTCGGTCACTACTTCTTCTTGCCGCTCACCTTGAATTTACGTCCGCAGTCAGGACATGTGGCATGCACGGTGATGGATACGCCAGGGGTTTTCTTCTCTTTTTTCTTGGCAAGGTTCGCCAATTCTTTATCGTTAGATTTTTTGAACTTGTCCAAGTCGAAGCCAGGAATAGTCACGAGCCCTTCCAGAGCAGTTCGGTCAAAGGGCATCGTGGTACTCAGATCTTCCAGCGTAAATTCACTGCCAGGACCATCCATCATCTCCTTGATAAGGACGGCCAACTTGGCGTCATCGCGGCGGAACTTTGGCTCGTTGGTTTCTACTGCAATCCGCCGTGCCTGCGCATCCGATGTCTCGCCAAAGTTGTAGCAAATTGCAGTGGGAATACCGAGCTTCTTAAACGCATCCAACCGGTGATTCCCGTTGATCACCTCGTAGAAACCTGACTCAAGTTCTCTTACCAGGATGTTTTCCACCTGGCCGTTGCGCTTGATGTTCGCAATCAGCTTTTCCTCTTGGTCCGGATCCTCGACCTTGTAATTCCAGTCAGCTGCAACTAGTTTGTCCACACTGAGTTTAACCCAGCGTGCGTCGTTAAGTTTGGGCATCTGTTACCTCCTGCGAAATGAAACACTTGAAGTTGCATTCCTGATTAGTACAGCCTCGTGCCTTTGCGTCATCACTGTACACAGGATGCATATCCTTTGCAGGGATCTCTTTGAGCGCCGATCCACAGTCTGGACAAATCCAAGACTCGGACTTCACTTTTCGTTCATTCCAATTATCGGTGCGTTCTCCCAATATTTTATACCTACTTTCTGATCTTTATTCGCCTAAATCTTCGCTTCCTTAGCAACGTCAATCTCGCTTGGTTCTCTGTACGGTATAGCCCGAACACCTTCTACTCCGTCTTGTACAAAGACATTATCCACTGCTATTGATGCCACGCTCCCTCTGACTAAGTTTGCCACAGGCGTACCATCAGGCTCGATTAAAACAAAAATATCGCCTCTCTTTATATCCATGAAATCGACCTTCACATAATGTTCCTTTGTCTTATCGAATACATAGGCTGTTCTCTGGTCATTCTTGTTGTCTTTGTTTGGATCAATTAACGCTCCCATGCTGATGGCCCCCTCCCTTTAGATCAATCTGAAAACTCTTTTTATTATTCTTACCACAAAAGCCTTGCATCGCAATAGTTTCTTTTTGTGTATCTCATTCCAAGTACATATCGCTTCATCGATATCTTCACACCACGGATCCTCTCTACCGCAAGCAGAACAGCGCACCTGGTAATGGGCAACTCTTGACGCAAACATCATTGAATGCCTTTTCCTAAAGACTATACAACGAACCCTCAAACGCTTATCGTTGCAGCCGCAAAAACACTTTGCCAACTCTTCTCTTTCTGCATTCTTGATTTCAATCATCCAATTTGATCGCTTCTTTGAGTGTTGTCTCTACCGAGTACTGCGAGCAGACATCTGCAGCTGAACATTTCTTACATGCACGCGTACCACTTGTCAGCCTGCATGCGTACATGTGTTGTTGCAACTTCTTGAGCGCCTTCTTGATCAGCGAGAGTCTAGTTGGTTTTCGTGGCATTACTTAGCCTCCAACAACTCGTGGTAACGACGCCAACACTCGGCTTTATTCTCAAAACGCTTACAATCAGAAACAAGGCAACCCCATAAGCCTTGCGCCATACAATACTCCTCGTAGACGGCGTGCGCCTCATGGTCGGACAACTGCATATTCTGATTTGTATGCATATAAGGACAGTGGAGATCTTCAATGGGCTTTGGAACGGCCCCCCACAACCACTTGTCGTAGTCGGATCCAGCTTGTGAAAAACGTATGAGCTTACCATCTTTCGTTGTAACATCGCTGGCGGAAATCGTGTAACCTGCTCCTGACTTGTAGACACGCTTCACATTGTCCCGACGCTTACGCCCTACGAACTTTGGGAACTCGCGTTTAAACGTGACTTTACCAGAACCAGCACAGGTATGGCAGACTACCGCCGCACCGTCACGCTCGCTCATCCCAACATAAAGGCCGGTGCCCTTGCAATTAGAGCACTCGACCTCAATGTCTATAGCGTAATGATCTTCTGTTTCGTTGAAATATTCTTTTGACATTTAATCCCCCCTTAGGACTCGCCTCTGATGCACAATTGCTTGTTCCAAGGCTCCCAACCGCTCCGGTATATTGTATAAATTGGCCACCATCAGTGACTGGGCTCTCATTTCTACAATGCCGGATTCTTTTATTAGATCATCAATTCGTTTTTCGAGAATCTTTATCTTCTCATTGGCTGTTTTCAGATCATGCGTGGCTCTCTGGTCGCATCCATAATCAAATTCAGAAACCTCCTCAACCTCCGGTTCTGGCTCTGATCCATAGCCTTTGTCCCATCCAGTTTCGTACTCTTCAAATATGATGTCTCCGTTGTACCAATTATTTCTGGCTTCCTCCTCACTCTCTGCTTCGATGCCGTAAACCTGGTATCCATCGGCCTGATTTATATGTACAGTGACTGCATACTTTTTCTTAGTCATCCTTCACCACCAAATGTTTCCAGTTTGAGTACAATTTTGTTGATTCCACCGGTCCACCTGGTGGGTCTAAACAACAGCGCAACTGCCCAGATTCAACCTTTCCAGTTGATATTAAGGCATCAGCTTTTGACTCGTCATCATCCCATGCTAATGCCCACCCGCCTCTTGGTACAGGTTTCCTTGGCGGGTCGTAGGAATGGTGAAATCTCCATCCATGAATAGCACTACCACCAGACAATTCCTTAGCAACTTTATAGTCGTATGAATAAGCCATCTTCCATTTGCATTCGGTTTGACTGTGCTCTATCAGGATTGTATTTGCGTCATCATCTATTTCGCTTATCAAATTCATCAATGCTTCTTTTCTAGTTGCCATCTTTATTGATCCTTAACTCAGTCGGGTTCGCCTTCATAGGTTATCTCGCCGGTAGTCGCATCCATGCTCCAACCGCAATCATCGCAGTAATACTCGTTACCGAATCGCCCGTAATACACCACCTCACAACTACAACTGGGACACTCGCTCGGATGAGGTTTCATCGGAACTACACCATCTTCTTCGTTTTTATCTTCCCCCCTTGCGTCAATAACGCCCACAACACCCCCGGACTTATTAATAATTGCAACAACGCCTTCCCGCATGTGCTCAGATTCGTATAAATCCATTCCCATGACGTTGCCTACTAGCTTAGGGGGCTTTATCTGCGCCATCAGTTTCTCGAATATTTGCTCAGTAGTGTTGATCGTGTCGAATTGCCCTTTGATAAATCTCATTTATCACCCTTTTTCACTGCGCCTCGTAAGCAATAGATGCCCTCCCATTGGATGTCGGCATGAATGCAAATAGCACAACGATCGTATCCACCCTCCCCGGACTTCCGTTCAAACCCCCAACAGCAGTCATCATGCTTGTGAGCCTCTTCTTTGTTCTCAGTATTCACGATAGCCCCCATCATCGAACCACTTCAACGCCAATTCCAGATCCGAAATCATGCCGTCGATTAGGGCAGCGGTTTCGACTTTCAACTCGCCGTCGAGATTTTCAAGACGCTTATCGCTATCGTTTTCGTGATCGTAATACAATCCCCACCCATCATCTTCATTCGTTGCGAATTTGTCGTAATAACCATTCTCCGCCAAACAGTGTTTGCCCGCGAGATCCAAAGGACAATTGGTGCACATTCTAGTTCCGAACATAAATATGTCGCAAAGACCACACCAGATAGTACCATTCGACAAATCTAATTTACTGCTTTTTAAATCATTCCACTTTCCTAGCCCGAGTACGATTGCTGTACGAACTTGTTTTTGTCGCTTTGTTAATTTGGTCGACATCTTCACCACCCCTCTCCATTTTTATACTACAACAGCCTCAGTGTGATCCGAACGAACCCATCAGTCGCCGGAGAGACATTCACGACTGTATAATTGCCATCGTAGTCACCAATGCTCACAATACTGATCGTATCACCGCCGATTAAACCACGGTCACGACATGTCAATAGGTATAGGTCGTCCCCACCGTTGTCGTCCTCCATAGCCCAAATATCTTCGATATCGTCATCGTCGAACACCAAAGGCGCCACATTCGTAAGCGCGAACCCCTGAAGCTTGCCCAATACCAATGCTTCGCCGCAGTCGCTACAGTTATCACCAACGACACGTCCATCGTTGTCATCGGATCCGCATTTTGGACACTGGACTCCGAATACAGCGGCAATAGCGCCCATCCCTGTCGACTCGTCTACCCCGAAGAGCCCGTTGAGCAATCCCAACGCGCCGATAAGATACAACGTGCGCCCGTCGTCCGCTTTGTGAACCATGACCTGGACTGTGGAATGGTCGGCAATGGGCGCTTCTACAGAGACTCTAGTGTTTACCAGCGTCTCCATTCCTTCCCTGTCGCGCTTTGTTAGATCGTTAAGTAGTTCCACTACCTCTTGTACTGTCGTTGTTTGTTTGATCATTACGAACCTCCATCCGTCTTTTATGGCTCACTCCGCTGCCGAACTTGTTTATCGAGCTTCCTTCGTCCAACTCCTCCACATTCCTCACAGGCCACACCATTTTCGAACCCACGCGTACCGCACTTCGGACAATCCTCGTGCGTAGCCAGTATCCCCTGGCGCAACATGGCAGTCGTAACAGCACCGCCCATCTCTTCGATTATGGCCTCTTGCTTGAGGATCTTGTCGGTCAGGTCAACGCGCTCTTTCTCCAATCTCCGGATAACAGCTACTGCTCGCGTAGCATAGTCTTCAGCCATCAGTAGCCCATCCGTGTCTATCTTTTTGGCGAGAATCCTGGCCATCTCACGCAACATCGACATCGCTCCGGATTCATTGATCGCATTGCTCATAACGCCCCTCCTACAGCCAACAAGTGCAGCACCAGACGTACTTGCCGCAACAATCGCCTCGATACCACGGTCTTGGAAATCTACTCATGCTTCATATCTCCCATTCCCGCGTTTCTCCTGCTGAACAACCGGTCCCTTTCTGAAACAGTTGTATTTGTTTGCTGAATTCGGGGCTTTTACCATTGCAGCAAATGCCAATGACGTCACTCACATCGTGAGTTTTAACGGAATGTCTGCAATCCTCGCAATGCACAAAACCAAGTGTTCCGACGTCGGTTAGTGGCAAAATCAGTGATCGACAATTATGATGATATGGTGGCATCCCAACACGTCCGGATTCTTTGTGTTTACGATTCCCCCGATGTTTACCAAGGCGTTCCAATATCCAGCCGGCCACAGGTTCAGAAGCTCGCGCAACGACATAAAACAGCAGAACCATTGCATAAATCACAGAAACAGCAATGATCAAAATCTCAAACACAACGTCTCGAACCATGTCATACTGGGCGCAAATAATATCAGCCACTGACACCGTTGTAGATACAATCAGAGCAAGTGTTATTGAAAACACAAACATCCCATTGTTCAATCGCTCTTTTTTAGATTTCCTCATCTTCGTCATCATTCTTGCCATGCTCTTCGGCAATCTGAGCGATGCACACACGTTCCACGGCACAGGATTCGCACACCGTCACTGTCACCGGCTTATCCATGAGTGGAGTTGTCATCTCCTCGTGCGGACCCATGACACTGGCTAGAACGCTATTGCCAAGTATCGCAGCCAAGCCGTCCTGGCGTCGCATCGCATCGGCCTTCAACCCGTGCCTCTCGATTTTTAAAGTCCAGAACATGGGCAGCCCTGTATGACCGATTCTTTTCCTACAGACTCCGCACGTTGCTCTTTCACGTAGTTCTTGTTCTTTCATCGTCCCCACCTCTTTTGTACTTTGATTGTAGTTTATGAACCAAGTCCAGTTGCCTCTTCAGATGTCGCTCGACACCTTCATCCGGAATGCACTGTGAAACAGTTTCCATTAAATGTGTCTCAAACTCTGATAGATCCAACGCACCATATCTTCTGAGATCCTTGCTCTTTAGCATTTCCTGGTTTTGTAGAGCCTGATAGTCGTGCTTCAGTTGTTTGTACTTCCTGCTCAAAGGTTCTTCTATATCGTCCTCTGTCTCATCGCCTTTGACTACGTCTCGATGTTCTGCTTCTATCGCCATCGAATCGTCAAAATTACTACTCAACACGACCCTGCCACATTGCTGGTCTACGTACTTCTTTGGAAAAATCTTCCAGTAACGCCAGCCGTTCTCGTCCTGCAAGTATGCCATAGCTTCATCCAGGGTAAAAACCGAAGCACCAGCCAGATCTGAACTACAAATCTGATTACCTTTCACTATCCACAGGATTCTTTCAGATATTATATCACCACTGCTGATGTAATAGAGTTCCTCGGTGGCTACATCTTCAACACCGGTTAGTTCAGGTAACTCACGATCATTCCACGCCCTAACTGCGTCATCATGCGACCTTTTAATAGGCCCCCTTGTCAGACAATGACGACACACAACCCAATGTCCAACTTCATAGTCAGTCACAACTTGTGCTTTGGCTTTGTCGTTTTCTACAAAAAACGCATCCGGTCCCCATTTGAGACAAAACGGACACATACAAAGTTGGACCTCTTCGTCCGTGTCCAGAGTCGGATCTGATCCCTCCAATGCTCTAGCCAGATCCATCATCTGGTGCCTTGCTAGAGTTGCAGTCAAAGGATGTGATTTAAAACATTCTATCCACTGTTCACTTGTGCGCTTACCCATTGTCCCCTCCTCCAGTCTCCTGTCGTTTCTTGCGTTGTTCCACAATATGCCGAACCTTCAGCATTAAATACTTGGCGTACATCTCTTGAGCAAACCCAGACACTATAATGGCACCACGCACCAGTAATGATGAGTTGCCAGGGACGTAGGCACAGTCCGCACAAACTTGTGCGCGTTTATCTCCGATGAACTTGCCATCACACAGAATACATCCCCGCAGGTAGTGACCTGGTGCCCAGAATCCCAGTTTCGGTCGCATGTCACGTCCTGGCACTTCTATCATCTCGATCCCTCCCGCACTTTATTCGGCCCCCATAGAACCAACTTTCGTTCGCCTTGGTCTGCTAGATCACCGCGATTGGATTGCCGTTGCCCGAATTTAATACGTATTGAGCCACTTTCCGAATCAGATCACTCTTGGCATCTTCTTCGGTGGCCCCCTCGCCTGTCTGTTCACCTGGGAAATAGGGGCCCTTGGCCTCGTATCTTCGAGGTACGGCCTGCACCATCGTAATCTCGACAAGTTCAGACGCTACCGAAGGATCACCCAGAATCTTTATCTTAGTACGGGGACCGCGAGTACTGTCGAGATTGTCGACATGCTGACCTATTCTCTTCATGATGGCCTCAGCCGTCTGATTCTTCTCCATCATCCCCTCCCTACTCGTAGCATCTAATCCCCCAGTGCCTCTTCGGCCTTTCTAATAGCCTTCTCCACTCCCTTGGCAACTCCTGCCACCGTCTTGACGGCAGTCTCATGTGTTCGAGCCACTGCCTCCGAAACCACCTCCACCACTTTACCCGGTGTTTCCACTGCCGAATCAATCACATCCTCTACGAAATCGAAGATTCCCATGATATTCCTCTCATTGCTCCCTTGCCCGCTGTTCCACCCGTTTGGCAGTCCGCAAAAGGGAAACACCAGCGCCGTATAACATCGTAGCCAGAAAAGCAGTTGGGGGGTTCTCCATCAGCAACAGGCCAGCCTCACCTGGTACAATATTGTCAATTACCGTTACTCCTATCCTTATCGGTAAATCGTCATTATGCTCATTGATGAATTTTTCTGCCGACCTTGCAATCTGCCCGCATGTAATTAGTGCCATTTCAACTCCTATTTCTCAGATTGCTCATGAGTTATAAGTAACTGCTCCCACGGAACCTGAAGAATTTTAGAGAGCAATTTCAGTTCTTCGGATGACCATCCTAGCGTGCCGACCACACGGAGATAGAGAGACCATGGAGTGAGTCCCATCATATGTGCGAGCATTTCTTTGCTAACATCGACAATATACAGCGCATTTTCATAGACTTGCTCATTGAATGCGTGTTTTACACTCTCTGGCTCTGTACCTACTGCCGAACCAAGACCATTCGTTGTCTCAAGCACACCTTTCTCAACCTCATCTGCGGTGACTTCAACTTCAAAAACATTTCTGCGCTCGATGTCGGGCCTAAAAGTGCATTCTCCACTTTTAGCAACGGAGTTCCAGAATCCAATGGCTATTGTCGGGTCCATACGGCGCGGGCCCCTCGCGCCACAACTGGAACATTCAACCCAATATAACCGAGTTTCAACAAGTCCGTGTTCCATTGTCTTAGAAGCACATATTGTCAGATGCTCTTCATCAAAGAGTCTGTATGGGCACGGCTTTATCTCTTGTTCCGAATTGCCTGGATTTTCTCTAGAATTACTCAATTTTCCACTCCCCTTTATGAATCATCCTTACAAACCCACAATACCACCTTCGCTTGGCCTGTCAATACTTTTTATCCCTTGTCCGTGTTTTTGCTTGCCGAGCCGAGAACGTCCGGGACTACATCCCACTTCTTGCGCACGTAACGCGTATTTTGACACAAAAACCAACATCATTTTCATGAACAGCAGGTGGCTTTATTATAAACGGGCTAACCTTGATAGGTACCTGCGTCTTGATACATAAACGACCGTCCTCTGGTCCTGGTATTTCATCCGAATATTTCGCCAACTCTTTGGTCATGGCACTAAACACCGTGTGCAGCATTATTTTAGGTGCATCGCGCGGATGTTCTATCGTAACCGCTCCTGCTGACTTTATCTCCCCAATAAAGTCGATACCCTCAAGCTCGTCTATTAACCACATACCAAACATCCCATCTTTGGTGTCCGGATCAAGAGACCTAAGCAGGTCAGTATTCAGATAACCAAAGTGGGCCTGATCTACTTGCTCAAAGTTAGGATCACCTTCAAACAAGCCGCATCGATCAACGAACTTCCTGAGTTCCTCGAGTATCCAAGAGTTACTCAAACGCTTTTCCTTTACCATATCCCCCCCTCCGCCCTAGCGGGCGTGATCCGGCATCTTGCCGGTAGTCATGAATTCCACCAACTCCTCATCTGTCCAGTTGGCATAGGTATCGTCAACACGATGTTCGTGTATCTGGTCGGGCCCACCGAGGAACCGCTCCATCAGTTTCGCCCCTCTCTCGTACGTCTTTAGAGCCGACCCCAGCGTTGCCCCGGTCTTGATTGTCTTTCCATTACTGTCATGAAATTCTTTGGCGCGTTCCAATATCTCCGCTTTAATCAGACGCAACTCGGCAAGGGTCACGGCCAATATCTCTTCCAGTTCCTTAGTCTGCTCCTCATGAAACCGTAACAACGTCAGTTGCTTCTTCTCCTGGGCTTCGACCTGCACGTCCAGGTAGGCCTGTCGGATCGGTCCCATCCCGTTCTGAGGCTTCCCGGGACCATCGATATAGAACTTCGCGCACTTCCAACCAACCCCGGCCGTATCGGCTGCTTTTTGGATACTTTGGTGTACGAAAAACGCGTCCATGAGCTTGTTATAAGTGGCCGGCTTTATCCCTGGGCCCCTAGTGCTACCTGGCTTTGACTTGATGCCCCCCTTTCCAGGAGCCATCCCAGTTCGCCTGCTCTTAGGCGGTTTGACCCATCTCCCATTTTTGTTTCTTTTGATAGGCATCCCTAGTTACCTTCGACGAATCGGCGCAGAGTTCCCTTGAAAGTCTGGCCGGTCTCTTTCTCCATCTTGTCATAGGTGGCTTCCACCATGAGTTGTGTGATTGTGATTTCCATGGCCTCTGCAAAGCCCTGGATCATCTCTTTTTCCTCTGGGGTGAGGCGTATGTTTATCTGCTCTGTTCTGGTTTTTTTTGGTCTAGAAGCCATATTGGTGTATATACAACAGGGCCTATCGGGCTGTCAAGTATGTCGATTAATCTTTTCTGGGCCTGGGATCGGTTTTGGACGTCTTACGTCAGGATTTGATCCATTGGTGGATAGGGGAGTCTTGGGCTGTAGATCCTCGCCATAGCATGGGCAAGTTTCTGTTCGTTGTGTATTGATCTTCGCTGGCAACTATCTGATTTCTTATGTGTTGTTTCGCCATTGCGGCGGGTCCCGTAAAACACTTCAGCACAGTTACCTCGACGTCTGCGCCGCGGATCGCGATCGCTTTCGCCTCTTGTACTGCCGGCATGGCAGTGGTGACCATCGGAACAATTTCGGCGGTCACCCCCTTTCCCAGCGTCGGTTCGTTCATATCGACGTTGGCCATCGCGCTCGATGCGAATAATGCCGTCGCCAGTATGCAGAACAACATCATGATTCCGAAGTTCTTCATCGGTCCTCCTTCCGTTACTTGCAAATTGGTCTGTAGATTCTCTAAACATTACTCTCTCATTGTAGCCATCTGATTTCGAAAGTCAAGTATGTACACGTACTTTTTTTCTTGTATTTAGCTTTTCGTTTACTCTTTGAGTATCTTCCATGCTACTGCCGCCGATAACGGCACCTGTCCGTTGCCCAAGCACTTGAGTCGTTGTACACTATTGTCCTTTGTTTTAGTAACTCTGGAGATGCCGTCCTCCCAAGAATCGTCTGCAAATCTGTCTTCTATCGTACTGAGCCATCTTTCGTATTCTTCCCTGTTCATTGGAATCATACTCGTCCAATTCAACGGCCAACCCATCAGCAATTCAACCCATTCAGGATTCAACTGTCCTCCCAGTGTCTCGGATAATCCCATTGCTCCGGGACGTGGAGATACCTTCCCCCTTTTGAGTGCATCGGTCTTGATCGGCGTTGGCCACAACTTCACTGCCCCTTGCAGATTCAAGTGCCTCTTTGATTTGTCCAGTCCAGTACTATTTCTTGGTGTCGGCCACGTCTGCCCCCGGGCCGCTCCCACTAGAGTCTGCCCACGTTTTCCGTCCGGTTGATTCTGTCCCTGGCTTGCCGCGCTCTTTGTTGGAGTGGGCAACAAGCCAGATTCGGTCCCTGCGATGGGGCGCTCCGACGTTCTCCGCCGATACACGACACCAGCTCGCATCGTACCCCAGGCCGGCCAAGTCCGCGATGACCACGGCAAGACCACGTAACCGAAGTGACGGAACGTTCTCCATAAATGCAAACGGCGGTCGTACCTCACCGATAATTCTTGCCATTTCGCCCCAAAGTCCAGATCTTTCTCCCTCGATACCTGCGCCCTTTCCAGCGCATGAGATGTCTTGGCACGGAAACCCTCCCGAAACCACGTCAACAATTCCTCGCCAGGGCCGGCCGTCGAAGGTTTTGACATCGTCCCATATTGGAAAAGGCTCAAGGTTTCCGTCGTTCTGTCTAGCCAGCAATATGTCTCGGGCATATGGTTCGATTTCAACAGCGCAAACAGTGCGCCATCCAAGGAGTTTGCCTCCAAGTATTCCTCCACCAGCGCCCGCGAAAAGTGCCAGCTCACGCATTACCCCTCTTCCCCCGCGTCTTCCTCCCCAAATACATCCATGATCGCGCAAGTGCCTTTGCCGATGAGATTAAGCGCGATTTGCCGATAATGTGATACTTCATCATTGTATCCTGGTGCCATAGAAGTCGATGTCATTGAGATCTCTTCCATGACCTCGCGCAACGCGTCCCGACCGGCTATCGCCTTACAATACCCACATTCGCTTGTATCGTCATCGAGACAGTCCACGTGGTGCCCACACTCCATCGGTTCGCTAAGCGCCATGGCAATATTGCTCAGACCGATACCAGGATGATCCTCTCTTATCAGTTTACGAAGCCGAAGTATTTCTTTCTGGGCTCGCTCAATAGTTTTTTTCTCTTTCTCACTACTAGTGCTGTCATCTGAAACAAGTAGCAACCCAGATTCCTCGCTAGCCACCCCAAGCCTCTCCGTTATTTCGTAGTACTTGAGCCAGCGGACGTCTTCCCATTCCCCGGTTTCTGTTAATTTAAAACATGTTGAACCCTCTTCAGGAAGGTCTCCCGAAGACAAGTTCTCAACTACGCATTCGTCAACCAGATCAAAATCTTCCTCCCCAATCCAGCCTTCTTCGATACTGTAAATAGCCAGCAGGAATTCGCCTTCATCAAAACAACATCCAGGTTCGGTCGTTATCGACACCAACAATACATTCTTTTCTGCCTCTACCATCGTTTTTCCCTCCAATATTATCTTTCCAGTTCCAACCTTTTCTTCCACAGTTTAAACCACTTGGCAGGATTGTATCCTTTGAATATTTCTTCCAACTCACAACGCATATTTTCTTCATCTTCGCACGCCTGTTGCCAAAGTTGTTCGTTACGCAGATCTTCAACAGAATTCCGCACCAATCTAGCCAGAACCTTTGGCTCAAGTGCATCCAATTCCCAACTGGAATCGCCGTGTCTCTTTTGGTACTCGGCGAATCTGCTGTCTGTTTGCTTCGCTGGATTCTCAGGAGGATCGTAGAGATCGATCTGCGGCATTGTAAGTGCAATTCGCTTCAACTCGTAATAACCACCAAATGCTTCATAGTTACAAAACAAACCGATACGCTCCTCCACATCTCTGTCCATGTCCAAACCACTCGGATCATGATCCCCAAAGTATAGGACATGAATACTCTTTTCGTTATCGGCGTGTATTCTTAGTTCTTTGCCTTTTCGATACATAAAACTCTGCGATGAATACCCTTTGTTTGAACAGAATGGAACGTCCAGTTCAAGACAGACAGGCTCAAGTATACCTTCCAACGCCTGTTTCTCGCACATCACCTCTACATGACATGGCTGTTCTCGCCATTTATCTATACCGAACGATGCCTTCGCGTCCTTGAGAATCTCACCAGGATGCCTCCAGTGTGAGTTTTCTATGGTCTCGCGACCACGATCAACAATCATATCCCAGTCAAATAATCCGGCCATTCTAGCGTCAGAAACTATTCCACCAAGCCATTTGTAATTGGGTAGAGCGTTTTTTGTTCCATTGAGATCCCTGTACCATTTGCGGCGGTCATGGTCCCAACGCCATCTCCTGTCATCAGGGAATAAATCCAACGCAACTATGCGGTAATACAACTGACGCAACGTCAACTTGTATCCTTCAGACTGATATTCGTCCAAGATCCCCGCACATGTTTCTATCAATTGCAGGGTTGTCTCTCTGAATTTCTTATCACAAAACTTTTCCTTCATAGGTGTCTCCTCCCATTGGTTCTTTCTCTTCACGCCTGGCTGCGGCGCTCAAATAGATTTGTCCCCTGTTATTGAACACACTCTGCGCAGATCTGGAACAACCCGTCTTTCCAGATTTGTCCATAAATGACGGCAGAACTTGTGAAGGTTTACATGCTCGCTTCGAGGTGGATGTATCTCCAACGCAGTGGCCTCATTACCAAACCAATGACGCTTCAGATATACCATTTCGTCGTATGTCGGCATGCGCTTCTGATGTGAAATCGACACGTGAAGCCATTTCTCGCCGTCTATTTCCTCGACACCACCTAGAACAGCTAAGCCCTTCTTGTGGTTGTGCCATGAAGTGGCATCGCCCCATCCGTCGCCCATTGTCCACCCTGGCGGCTTCTTCGCCCAGCATTGTTCTGTTATCGCCGTCAACATCCCGATTGCTTCTCGGAAATCGCCCGGGCCGCCTCTTCATGAGTCGCGCCCCAGTACAGATCCTCACCACGCACCTTGGCTACGATATGCCCAGCGCCAATCACTGCTGGAAAAGCCCCTAGCCACACCAATTCACCCAGAAGCGCGCCGGTGACAGGCAAGCCAGACAGGGCGACCACACCGAATACGATCAGACCAAGGACAAAGCCGGCAAGCGCCATAGCTTCATACTGCTCCACGTGGACACCCTCGTGCCGCTCTGTTCCTGTTGTGTCCTGCCTAGTACCAAAGGCCTTTGCCGTCAACACGCCGCCGTGCCCCAACGTTATTCCAAGCCATCCGCTTCCTTGCCAATCCTCCGGATCCGGCAACACTGCCCACAATCCAAGATCCTGCCAGGCCAACCTGCCTCCCTTGATCGCAAATACGATCAGCGCCACGAGCCAAACCAGCAGGTCCCATTGCAGTGTCCACAGATATGTCAGTACTCTTGTTCGTTTCATCGGAAAGTCCTTTACGTGTTTTGCCCCCATGCCTGATCATGCCCTACGGTGTCATCTAAGGAACTGGTTTGTCGGCAGGACCTTTCTTTCCTTCAGCAACCGGACCACCAGAGTTGAAGTCTGGTACGGGCATTACTGGCTCATCATCAATGATGACAATACGTGAGATGTCACACCAGCGACCATCCTGAATCTTCCCGTCTTTGTCTACCGGTGGTTTCAAGATTACCTGAATACATCCGTAGAGATCAAAACTGATTGTTTCAATGACCCCTTCGGCGCCTGTTACGACATCCTTGGCGCGTTTGCCTAATTTACTGAAATGCTGTTCTATCGACATGTCTTCCTCCTGTATCGGTTTATCATCTAGAATCACACCCCATGCGCGATCCTAAAGAAGATTGATTTGCCTCCCCTGACATTTGGCCTATTTAATCCCGTCCCTAACACATGCAACACGGATTCTCTCATCTACCAGAACACCAATCGGATCATCGGTATACCAACGAATCGGAACCCCCTTGTCCTTGGCGTACTGCACCTCTCGTGTGGTGCTTTTGCCGATGTAGTGTTTCACGTTGGTCACGAAAATCTCTGCCTCGCAGCCCATTGTCTCCCTGGCGTGCACGGCGAGATCGATCTTCCGAAGATGCAAGTTGTCCAGCGCATCAGCTACACCTTCGTGCTCTGCCAGATGGTGTGGAATGTTCTCCTCGGAGTACCAACCTGGAAGCAAATGGAGACCCATCACGATAGCGCCCTCGTCTCTCTCTAGAAACCAGCCACAGACCATCATGACATCGATGAACCTGGACGAACCACAGATCACTACCACCTTGGGAGGCTTTTTTACTACGTTTTCACTCATCATTGTCTAAACCTTTCAATGCATATTTTCAGTCGGTGTAGGATCTACACTCCAATAGTCCAGCAAACCTAGTATTCGCTGTAACCACCATCATCAAACCACTTCAATGCCAGGTTCAGATCGGAAATCATGCCGTCGATTAAGGCAGCGGTTTCGACTTTCAACTCGCCGTCGAGATTTTCAAGATACATCTCGCATCCATGCTCAATTTCACAATATAGGTTGAGACCAGCTTTTTCAGTCATTCCAGGACGAGCCGCATTTGTGTAAAATTTATCAAAATAGCCGCCATCTGTTAGACAGTGTTTCCCCGCCTTATCCAAGGGACAATCGATGCATTTCTGTTTATCTCGATCCATAAATAGATAGCAGAGAGAGCACCATGCGATGCCTTCCACCAGTGTGCTTTCGCTGTCCCTTAAAGCCTTCCACTTTCCTATCCCGAACACGATTGCGGACCGGATGTTTTTTTGTCGCTCAGTTAGTTTGGTCATTACTTAATCCCTAACTTTCCACGCAGTATATGGAGACATTCTTTAGGCAGCGATTTTTGGCATTTCAATCTTCTCCAAGGCACCGCACAATCTCCACATTGTACATTATCTGAATAAGAGTCTAATATCTGTTCCAATGCAACCTTGTTCACCACCACAGTGTCTCCATTGGTAGGTTTCTGTATGCTTTCCGACCGATCGTGAGGACACTTGCCATCAACTACAACAGTGTTTTCCCTGATCTTGCTATAGATGCGACATTCTTTGTCTGCCTCTTTTCTGCTATAAAATTGACATCTAACCATATGTGTAGGTTCTGAGAACCTGCAAACACATACACCATCGATTTCGATGTGGTAGCATGGTCTATCGTCTGGTTCGTCATTCGCTGTAATTTCGTTTTCTATTTGCTGTGAGTTCTGAATTCGTTCTAACCGCTCATCCAGTATCGTACATAGAATTCCCATGGCCTCGCCACAATTGCGAGAATTTGTGTCAATGTATTTAGGTAGCCGTTCTCTATACTCTTCCAAAATGCTTTTTGACTTACCCATCCGATGCCCCCTTATTACCGTCGTAACAACCTGTTCCAACCTGCTTTCCGGTCAAGTCATCGATCCGATATATATCAAACCCGTAGTTTTTGGACTGCTCTCCGAAACACTTGCCGTGGTAAGTATCTGCAAATTGGCGCCACCCTGAGTAGATACACTCCGCACAGTAGACAAACGTTTCTTCCTTGCCAAGCATCGACTCTATCTCGTCGTGTCCAGTTTGCTCGGCTGCTGAGTTGTCAGACAATTTGGTGGAAGAATCGTTGCACGCCCTGTGTCGACGTTTGTGCGGCCACTGTGAAACCAGTTCGTATATGTCTAGAAAAACATAAAACAACACAAGTAACGCACAGGCAACTGAAACCCCAATCAAGAGGAAGTCCGCCACTGTTCTGAATATTTCATCAACCATCGTTGGTTCCACCTTCCTCGTCTAAAATGCCTTCTGGCCTACTCATCGGATCCATCGCAACCGCCATCATCGGTACACGCTTCATGATCAAGACAGTCCCCATCTGGTGCTGGGGGAATGCGTTCTTTAAAATAGCCAAGCTGATACATGCGCTCAAGGTGCTCATCGACCAATATCCTAATATCGTCAATAATTCGATCTGCACTCTCTAGCGTCTGGGGCGGATCCTTCAATGCCGCTAGAAGGCGCTTTTGATGCTCCTCATTCAAAAAAACAGAATGCGCTTTCAGTGTTTTCACGCCATCAACAATTTCCCATTCGCTCACGCCGGTTGCGTCCTTTAGCTCAGTTGCCAAGTCGACAGACAACTTGCTGGTATCACCTTTTAAAACACGTATTTCCTCGCGTTTCTCCTCTATGATCCGAATGGCTTCTGCCCTGCGCAGTGTCATCTGTTCCAACTGGTGCTGGAGTTCTGTGTTGCGCTTGGCCAGTGCATCAATCGCCGGAGAACATTTACCCATAATCGCCTCGACAAACGCCTCGGGAACCATGAGCGTCCTCGGTGCAGACTCACCAATTTCTGGATTGACAAAAACGTATCCGGCGTTGGGCCCCACGCACTTTTTGACAACCTCATACTTGCAACCATTGATTTCGAATGTAGTCCCAGCCTTAACCGTCATTTTCAACTCTCCTTCAGTCATCTGTCCCTAGAATCGCACGATTGTCACATTATATATCCGGTCCTAGACCACTGTTTAAGACCTTCCTCATCACCATAAAGTTCGTAGTACTCAGCATATGTTTCTGATACTAAACGTTCCATTGCACTATATTGACGATACCCTTCAGCATCCAATGGGACAGAATCCCCCTCCTCCTCATACAAGATAACGCACGCCTCAAGAGCACTGAATACCCTCTGGCTCACGCCTTTGCATTTCTCAAAGTTGTACGAACGTCTCTTCATGCAATTCTTGTAACTCTGTGTTTTGATTGTTTTTATAGATGTTTTAGACGACGTCTCAAGTGCTTCTAACTGGGACTCGAGACCAATCCTTTGCTTCCGCTCGCTATACAGAAAGACCACTAGAACACAACTAAGAGTAATAAAAAATCCACTGAATAGGTTAAACACCTTCCCCCTTCTTTCTCTTTCCATTCGGTCTTCAATCATTCTTTGCCCCTCTGAATTTCTTATGAATCGTTAGCTCCTCACCGATTGGGCACTCAGCAGTCCCGCTGCCTCATCATAGAACGCCTGCTGCCCTCTCTTCACGTGTTCTGCGGATGCCAAACTGTCTGCGTATTGACAGTATGAAACCTGGCCACCAAAGCGGCCCACGAACGCCTGTGCCACGGTGACATCTGGTCCCTACCTGCACAAGGACTTCAAGCAGTTCCTTACTGTTGTCAGTTAGCTTGCACCGCTGATCATCCTTCCCATAATGGCAATAACACAGAAATCCATTGCGTCTTGCCGCAAGACGCCCCTCTGCGATAATTCTGCCTTTCTTCTTGTTGAATTGTTTTTCAGTCGGTGAACAGAATGCCGCTCCAACATCGATACCATTCGGATCATCGAATATTTCGCTCTCTCGAACTGCCAATGTCACACCGCCGTTTGCAGGTGTCTTCAAGTGTATTATTTGTGTTTCGAAGATCTGTTTCTCTGATTCTCTCTTTTTCATTTTTCGTTGTTCCTTATATCGTATTGTTTCGTTCGGTCATCTCCATCTACTGGCCAGATTACGTCGTCGTGAAATCCACGATCGTCAGATCCATCCAGAAGATGTCTACGCCATCCTGGTCATCGGAAGACTCGACGTACTCGCCGAGCATCCATCCCTTGGACTCGTCGTTGATATCTCTGCGCCGCTTCCATTTTTTACCAATTACAGCAACTTGTGGAAGAGATTTTGAATGTTCTGGCAGTTCATCTAACTCACTCTTTGTAATCAGAATTGCACCATTCCCATTACCTTCGATTGCCTGTTTAGTAGCAGCTGCTCGACGCACCATTCCCCTAATTGTATATTCCTGTGAATTCTCAATAAAAAAAGGCTCGATCTCTTTTCGTAGTTCGTCTTCATAGACCTGAACAACGCCGTCTGCGGAACCTCTCACCTCAGTGTCAATAAAGCCAAGCAAGTAGTCTCGTTCAGCCCGTGCCCACTTGAGCTTGGCCTGTAGGGACTCTAGTTGATTACGAAGTGATTCATTTTCCTCACTTAACGGTGACTCATCCTGTGCAGTCATGCACAAGAAATTCTCTTCTTCGTCTGCAGCCAGACTGTCCGGAACGTCAAATTCCCTACGCGCACCTTTCGACGCGTTTAGAACAATTGTTTTGCCGCGTATCTTCTCCGCATAATTAGCAAGAGCAGCACAAGGAGAGTGTCCATTCCCGGAAACCGTGATTAATACCCCGTCTTCTTTTATTTCACAATTCTCGAAAGACGCGAACCAAGGCTTGTCCGTATTTTTATATCTATGCAATACAGCGTTCGCCCTTACGATGTCGGCCAATTCCAAAAGTTCCATCTGCTGTTCCCTCCCCTTGCCAGCGTGTGAATCATCATCTACCGACAATAATACATGGCCGTTCCTGTGTGTCAATGTTTTTTCTTATCCGTCTATTATTTTTATCAATTGGCAAGTATTGCGTTTAGTGCGGTATCTGATATTCCCAACTGACTAAAACTCACCGATGCAAATCGCACGTGCTTTGTATGTCAGAAAACTGATCCCCACTGCTGACCCCGTGTTGAAGTTCATACCAAGAGTCTGCTGTATCGGGTTGTCCGGGTCATATGGCGCTGTCCAGAATATTTTAGCGGCACACTCGCCGCCGAACACATCCTCGTTCCAGTGGCAACCAAGTGGTCCCTCCGGTTCGATCATTGTTACCAGTTCGCTGTAATATTCGGGCAGTCGCCATGTGTCGAGACCGCCAAGTGTCAACGCCTCACAACGCGCCTCATGTATATAGTAACTGGCCACCGCCGAACTTGGACCGTCAATCTCCCACAAATAACCACTGTCAGGATCGCACCATAGACCCGGATCAATAGGCGCACCATCACAAAGTGTGGTGCCTGTCCCGGTGCCTGTATCCGTGTCTGTATCAGAATCGGTGTCGCTATCAGCGTCAGTATCAGAATCGCTGTCGGTGTCAGCATCGCCGGCTGTCGATTCACACTGGCCCTGCTTGCAGATTCGTTCGGTATCGGCACAGTCTCTCCACATATGCCACTCCCCTGAAATACACTCTACTAGGACCGTGCCGTGGCACTCCGCTCCGTTGTCGATGCAATATGTGGTGTCCGAGTCCGCATCGGTGTCGGCATCACTATCGGCATCACTATCTGTGTCACTGTCAGCGTCAGTGTCAGCGTCGCTATCGGCGTCTGTATCCGAATCAGTGTCAGTATCACTGTCAGCATCAGAATCGGCGTCAGAGTCGCTGTCGGTGTCGGTGTCGCTGTCGGCATCTGCGTCAGTATCCGTATCGGTATCGGTATCGGTATCAGTGTCAGCGTCAGTGTCAGCGTCAGCGTCAGCATCAGCGTCAGCATCAGCGTCGGTGTCAGTATCAGATGAGGCTCCAAGGTTGCCGTCCACCATCCAGCCAGTCCTGGTTGAAACTTCGCAACCACACAAAACTAATGCCAATAAAAGAACAAACATTGATCACCGCCTTTCGCTAGATCATTGATTCCCTGTCAGAACTTTTGCCGTGTTCCGTAGAAGGCATCTTCTTCTCCGAGAACCTACGAAACTCATCCTTAATGCCTCGCAATATTTGAACAAAAGTTTCCGTAGACAGATCGTCATCAATACCCATCATCATCCCAAACATCCAAAGCGCACCACCATAAAAGGTCTCCTCCATTGTCTGTTCCTGCTCCTTGGACGCTTCTGGATTCATTACTTGTTTCTTATAGGATTCCCAACCCTCTTGTACTGTGTTCTTCATCTTCGGATCCCCCTCGGTTATCGCCAGATATACAAATTTACAGGTGCCGGCAATTGCCCCGCAGGAGTCTGGCGAATTTTGTCTATCATCAATCCTGCAACAATGTGTCCGACCTTAAATGTTACCCATTGGTGAAACCGTTTACCAAGGATGCGCCATGGTCTCCGCAAGCGGAGTTCGATGTGGCACGTATGTCCCCCATAATGATCCAGGACAAACATCCACCATCCGAGTGCCTTCCTAAGTTCTGCATCTGTTACGACTTTACCTCTTGGCATATTATCCGTTTCGCTGTTCTGTTCCTTGCTTATTTCCCAGCATTCTCGTACTGAATCTTTCATCGTCAGATCCTCTTTCATCTCTCGGTATTGAACAGTCCAATCTGAGCTGTTCGTTCCTGAATCAACGATTCATAGTCTGGGTTCAGTTCGATCCCAAACCAATCCCTTCCCAATCTCTCACATACTTCTCCGACTGTCCCGCTGCCCAGGAAAGGATCGAGTACTTTCCCTCCTACCGGGCACCCTGCCAGAATACACGGATTGATAAGTTCAGGGGGAAACGTCGCGAAATGGGATCCTTTATAGGGATGAGTGGCTACCTGCCAGACAGAGCGTTTATTTCTAGAATCTACCAGACCACTGACTGCTGCTGAGAATGACGAGTTCTGCTTGGCTCTGGGTTTTGGTTTGCCTTCAGTATATCCCCATCCAACACCAGTATTGCTCTTCCTGGCTTTCGGATTGACACCACTCCCTCTACTATGGGCGGTCCCCGTGACTGGCTCCTTGATGGCATCGGCATCGAAATGATACTGCTCATTCTTGGTGAGCAGAAATATGTACTCATGAGATTTGCAACACCTATCTCTCACGCTCTCCGGCATGGGGTTTAATTTGTGCCATATAATGTCCTGGCGTAAATACCAGCCATAATCCTGGAGAGCAAAGGCCAGTCTCCACGGTACTCCGGCAATGTCCTTTATCTTCAGTGACCCGTGAGGACTATTAGTCCGCTTTGGATTAATTAACTTACAACTCTGCTTAGGCCATCTGTTTGAATCGCGAGAACCTGAAGTGCTACTTCGGATGTATGAATCTCCGATATTCAACCACAGGGTTCCGTCATCCCGCAGTACTCGATGAACCTCAGCAAACACCTCGACCATTCTCTCGAGGTATTCTTCCAGCGTCTGCTCCAATCCCAACTGGAAATCCACATGACGCGCTCCACACGACGCGCATACTCCCTCTCGACTATCGTGACGACAGTCCGGATCCCCTCCAGTCCATCGGCCGGTGCCGTAGTCTCGAAGTCCCCAATATGGGGGAGACGTGACAACACAGTTGAAGGTGTTGGGCTCCAAGTTCTTCAGTTCAGTGAGCGCATCTCCGATGACGTAACCCATTGTCTACTCCTGTGAGACCGTCTTCTTATCTTTCTTGTAGTTTCGCCAAACGCACAGACTCACACCAATCGGAAGTCTCCACGCAACAATGGCACTGACCTTCTGCGCCACCCACAGGTGGAACCGTCGCCCGAGAATATGCCATGGTCGCCGCAAACGTAGTTCGATTTTTCCAGATTGTCCGTCGTGATGTCTGACAACAAACATCCACAGCCCAAGTGCTTTTTCCAGATCCGCCGGTGTTACAATCGCCGGCAGTCTTGATCCTTGCTGTTCCATAATTAAATTTTAGTCCCTTCTCTCCCGTGACCTGCTATTCTTGGCGGGTCCTTCTTCGGCCATAGTGTCCATTTCCTGCCGTCACGCCGTGACTCGATACCAGGAACGATGCCCCTTTGGATTAACCCAATCATGGATCCTTTTGCAGAATTGTCGGACGCGTAATGGTGATCCACTGCTTTGACAATCTCTTTGAGAGTGCAACCTGGGTTACTTTCTACGTATCGTCTCCACTGTTCACACGTCCCTTTGAACGGTGTCCAATACCTATTATTTGCATTGCCAGCCTGCCCCCACTTTTTGTGTTCATCACGAAGTGCGGATCGCAACCAGTCTGGGATACGCCTTTCGAGCCGTGCCTGTTCCGTCTCAACGACTCTTCTAACTGATGTGTAGTCGCCACGACTTTTGCGCATACAAGTATCATCAACAGCAAACACGCCGATCCCATGATCGTTACAAAATCGGGTCAGGACCCTTCGGCCCCGGACATGGGAGGACGTCTTCAAACGAGGAACGGCAACGTGTACTAAGTTGGCAAGGCCCCTCCAGTGCCAGGCCTGCTCGATTAGTGCTGCTGTAAACGACGTCTTTACCTCGATGACACGAACCAGTGGGCCATTCGTTGCCACGATGTCCGCCCTGCGCGACCCATATTCGACCTCATGGAAAACATCCCATCCTAGTTGCTCCAGATACATAACAACGACGGCAGCAATCTCCTGCTCAGTTACCTTATCCACTTACCCTCCGAAAATTGCATTCACTCTCAACCAATATGATTGAACCACAGCCAGGACACCCGCCCCCGTTCGTATTGTCCTTCCACCAGGTGGGAGCACACGCAAGACAAACATCAACAGTCTCGTTTCCATCGCTATCAACATCATCGTACGGAACAATGAATACTTCCTGTTCGACATCAAACCATTGCTCACACGACGGACACTGTCCTTGCTCTACCAATTTGGCGTCCTCACTCATCTAAATCCCTTATTTCTTTTTATCGACTTCATCAGCCCTCTTCTACGCATGTATTCGGACAAGCTCATGCCTGCATCGGACGCCAGCGTTTCCAGGCGCTCACGCTCTTCAGGCGTCACTCTCAATTTCAGCATTTGATCTCTGTTTGATTTTTTTGTCACCTTCTGCTCCTGCGTCCCATACGTGTCTTTCTGGTCTTGACCTTCCAACGCTCAGGTGATGCGCCCTTGCGTTCCTTGATCTTGTTCCACATGTCCCTCTTAGCCTCGTCAAGCCCGACGCCTGCGGCATCGATGCGGGTACTGCACCATCCACATTTTGTGCTCAGATATATCAATCCAACATCACGCTGCTCGTCTGTTGTCACATCGTCGATCTGGATAGAGTTACCGCAATGTGGGCAGTTCACATTCATTGGCCACGCATCTTTCTGTACGCCAATCGCACCGCATGGTATCTGGCTATTAGAGTTGCATCCGCTGCGTGTTGTCCGATCTTGACATTCCACAACCCTCGGACCTTCATGGCACATCGGCGCTTGACCTCATCGCTTTTGATCCGTGCCGTACCCAGCTCCGCGCTTTGCCACTTCTGCGTGTTGATCCACACTACAGGTATTCCGAGACGCCTGAAACTCTCCTCCCAGCGGCCACCATTGCGTGCAAGCTTCTTCATGGAATCTGGATTCACACTGAGGTACTGATCCTCGATTGCCGCACACACTATCGTATGGCCTAACTGCCCGACCTTGCCCACTAATTCTTCCACGATGGCGCTGGGCGTATTAGATGGCAGATCCTTTTTGGTGCCTGGTTTTGGCCACGTGATCGAGTCGAACAACAAGAGTGCAGGGTTTGGAGCTACTGAAACTGCTCCCCATCCAGAACTGGCACCAGGGTCGATTCCTATAACATGTTCCATGGGAGTTATATTACTGGTTTGTGGCCACAAACTCAAGTCTTGCGTCTTATCAACCATCTGACAAATCGCAATTATCGAGTACTTGCTGAAGCGCGTTTTCTGGTAATCCCCAAAGACGCTGACGCCCTCGGCACGGAACTTTGTTTTTCAGCTGCTGGATGTTACGCAAACGCCATCCGAACTGATCCGGAGCCCACCAAGGCCAGTCCCTCGGATCGTCCACGCCAGGGATGAGCAACCCGTCAAACTCACCGACGGCAACCACACACCCTTTGCCAATGGACAGCATCCTGTCGCCAAGAGATATCGGTTCTCGTATCGAGTAGGCCTTGATCATGTTCTCCGCAATGTCGAAACCTACGCGCCACCCAGCCCTCTCAGCCATCTCGACCACTGGCTGAAATACTTGCTCCGCACTGAATTTGCCTCTCAGTTGACCACCGCCTAACGTGACACCGGCATGGATCGCAATTGGAGTTCCATCCACAATTGACTTCGGAGGCTTCCATGTACGGTTCTCGACGTTCTTACCGAGACGGCAAATGGCCCATGCCCACTCCGGCCATAGTGTTATTGCCTTCATTTCTTGTCCTTTCCAAAAAGAGTTGCAATCTTCACCTCGTCAGCACGACCACGTGATAGCATCTCTGGATCATCCTCTTCATGGCCAATGGTACAACTGAACCTTGTCACTTTTGCCTTCGAACCATCAGGGAAGACAATCTCCGCGTCCACATTGCTGTCGTCACTAGTGCAATCAGCTATCCATGTTTTCTCGAAAGCAGATACTGATCCATGCCGTGCTCCAGCACGTTCCCTTCTACATTTTTCACACCAATTGTTTGACTCACCATTCCATATCGCGAAAAGCCTACCCAGCAACTTATCCATAGCCACAGGTTCTGCGGCCGCGTACGATGCCTCCTGCCATGGAACCTTGTTGGTGGCTTTGCTGCCGCATTGTGGGCAATTCCAAGAGAATGTAACATGCTCGGATGTTATTGAATCACAAGCAACACCAGTAGCAATCCCGAAACTTCCGGAACCCGCCGTGCTCGCCCTCCATCGTCCGCACACATAGTCTGCGAACTCAGAAAGCTTGCGCCCGGTAAACGGCTTGTCATAATCTACAGGAGCAGGTTCTGCAGGAGCAGTACTGCCTCTGAAGTCGGCGTAGTCGAACGGAGTTTGTCCAGGCCATACAACACCCCTTTTGACCATATTCACAAATATATCCCAGTTGACTCCGACATCGTTAACCCTACTAGTGCGAACCCTCGGGCCATGGTCGGATCGATGATGATGACCATACTTCTCTTCGTGTTCCGCGATTCGTCGCTGTGCATTCTCCTTTTCAGCACTGGTCGCACCGGGATCTATAGCCAACCGTCGCAACGCCTCGATTCTTTTGTGACGAGAAGACATCATCGCACTACACCTGGGACGTCTTGCCGCATAACAACAACACGCTTGTTCTCGCCGCCGTACACCTTGCACACAGGGATCTCTTTAACGCCACATGGAATAGGAACGAGACGCTTATCGTCTACCCAGCTTTGGATGAATTCCTGGATCGCAGTTGCCTGCGCCTCCACGGTAACATCAGCGGCACCTACGGCTGCGTCCAGCGCATCCTTGTACTTCCAGCCGTCATCCTTGTTTTGTAGTGTCAAACGTGAGAGAGTGTATTCCTCCCCTGTGCTTTCATCCACTCTGGTCATCCGACGGCGACGGGTTTGCTCCTGCATGATCCGTCGTGTCCGTTCCCGTTCGTTACGCTGGACAGCCTGTTGTCCTCGATGGCCACGCACCTTTGGTTTGTGATCGCCTTTCTTGATTTTGCGTCTACTCATTGTCGGCCTCACTCGCTCTCAGACGAAAGAACCCCTCCAGGGTTGACTCGTTGGACATCAACATCCGAGAGTAGAAAGATTTGTGGTTGTTATTCAGTTTGAAACCATCCTGCATCGACGTAGACATTGCTCGTTGCCAACGCAGAACCTCGAACAGCCCAGCTATCCCGTAGTGCTTGTGACCTCGCTTCACCATCTCAAGCGACAACCTTCGCAACTCCTTGTACACCCAGGGATTTATCCTGTGGAACTGACGGAACTTCTTGCCAAGGTCCGACTCGCTTGCCTCTGTGATCGGATCGAATTCAGGCAATGGGATCTGATCATTGCGTGCCATCTTCTTCACCTTTCTCGACAACAGTGCGTGGCTTCGCTTGTGCGTCTGTCATCAACGGTTTGTTGTCCAGCCATGAGATCATCGTCGGTCTATTCCACCTTCGCCACATACGGTCCAGTTCGTCCCCTAGCCAGAACACAAGGCAGTACTCCTGTGCCACGTCTGTCTTGCCATCACCTGAGAAAGATGGGCGCTTTGTGAGAATGTGTATCTCCGCCGGTGGCCGTTCTATGTACATCTTAGAACGTTCCTGCGTGCCCAAGAAAGCCATCTTAACTAGAAAAACAGCGGAGCCAAACGGTGACAAAAGCTCCAATGACTTACGAATAACATTCTCCCCGATTCTAAACGGCGGATTCGTTGCTATTATGTCAAACAACCTTCCATCCCACCACTGCGTTGCGAACTCATTCACGGACGTATCGGGATACACGTAGTCTGCATCCCGTCCACTCCATAGTTCAGGGGCAACATCACGGATGTCATATCCAAATGGAAATAGCCCAGCCTCCTTGCCGGCCGATGCAAAAGGCGCGTCATCGCCGCAACACGGCTCCAAGATCCTTCCATCATGGTATTTCCCGCACAATCTGGTAGCGTGCCCAACTGCCCATCGCGCAATCCCTGGGTGTGTGCCATAGTTGTCAAAGTCTCGTCGTGTCATTCTTCTTCTCCAAAATTAATTGTTTCTGATTGATGGTTCGATCTGGATAAAAAATCCGGCCTGCTCAAATGATGGAATCCCTGCGCGGCTTGGATGTGGGTCATGAGTCATAACGTACTGTCCATTCTCCCATTTCCCAACCACCGCGTGCTGTACACCATCGAATCTCGGTGAAGGACCGCACAGCCAACATTGCTGCCCCTCAGCTGGTAAAAACCAACCCTCTTTTGTGTATTTAGTATCTATCTCAACCACGCTAAATCCAACTGTCGCCGCCCATCTTTGGAATGCTTTCCAAGCATCCCTACTATCAGGATGATCACGATAGACGTGTGGAACTTCACAGAGATGCAACTCCAATATGCTGGCTATTACAGCACGGAAACAATCGCCAGAATTCTTTGAAATATCAATTTGATCACAAGGTTTCATACTGTCTATTTCCTCACTTGTTTAAGCTCGGTGCTTCAAACTTTCTTTAAATTCCATCTATCGACGCCAGCTTCTTCGGCCGAACCGTACTGGAAGGCCCACCTAAAAAGGTACTTCTCGATCATCTTCTCGCGGGCGCTTTCGTACGTGCCATGGAAGACTGCATACTTGCCTGCCATTGACTGAAGTCTGTACATATGACCGAAACCAAATGTGAAGTACCAATCCTTCTCTTCTTCGACTTCGATCTCTGCTTCTGCCTCTTTCAGCAGGTCACAGTGAAAGCAATCGTCGCCAGAGCATCGAGACATTGTTCCACCATTTGGCTTAGTATCGCTACTCATTGGCATCCCCTTTCATCCCCCTCGCAGTTCGGACATGAGCGTGTTGTAGCCCAACCCATACTCGTCGATCACGGCCATGAATTTCTTCTCATCGTACAATGGAAAATCATTTTTCATTGCCTGACTAGCATTAGCCGCCTTCATACCCTCAATCTCCGCCATTGCTGCGACTGCCTGTGCAAATACAAAAGCTGCTTTTTGACATTCATCCATCCGAAACTCCTTCCGCGCATTCACGCAAATCATCACTACCTGTTCATATTACAGCCTTCGCCGTGCGTGTCAACCTTTTTTATGATTTGATTGTATATTTTATTACCGGCACCGATGACCACTAGAACTCAGACCTGTGGCCACAACATGTGTGGGTAATATTTATGAATGGAGTTGTGCGTTCAGACTTAGACAGGAAGTTCTGTCGATGGACGGATCCGTGCGGTTGTGGTCGCTATTCCTCGCCACTTCTTTGACCAATTCTCTTTCGCCGCTCTGAACTCTCGCCTTACCATCTCCAGTTCCCTGGCCAGTCTATCGTTGCTGTGCAACGCTTGGTAAAGTTCGCGTTCAAGTCGCGAATTCTCCGCCTGGATTTCCTCTGGGGTCATCGTTTCCCAATTCTTCTCCCTGCCCATCAACGAGCCTCGATCCTGGTCTTACCCAGTGTGATCGGCATCATGTCCGGACTGATTCCAGCTGCGGGCATGTGCATGTCGACACTGCCCTCCTTCATTTGATTGGCAGCGTCCATAGCCCTCCGACGCGCCGCGTCACGCAATCTGGTGTCATTCCCTCCACGGCTCAAACGTTCGGCTTCATTTGCCGTTTTCGTCTCGCCCTGGATACATAGTAAACCACCACACCGTGGACACTGGAGACTCTGACCGTCTCCCTGCATCTTTTGTGGCAGTCTGTACTCCTCAAGCAATGGCCTGTATCCTGACCACACCGCTCGCGAACTCAAAAGAAAACCCTTTGTTCCTGCGTTCGTAGGCACTGTGATCCTTCCTACAACCTTCGTTTCGTTGGAACATGTAACATCTACCTGCACGTTGCCAACCTGCTCATCAACCGTCGTCTTTTCCATTACCCTCTCCTTTGCCTTCAACTTGTAAAAAAGCCCCGGCGGGAGCAGCCATCCCTACCGGGGCGGAAGAGGCACCAGCGGATGATTGATCCGCCAGAAGCGAATCCATTGTATCAGCAGCACTTCCAGGTTGCAACCCTCTTGGTGTGAACGAGATTCCTCGCCACATTCCAAACGTCAGTGCCATCAACATAGTGTGCCGTGCCTCAGCCGTGTTGTTGTCCAGCCACCCCGCGCCACCACACTTCGGGCACGGGCCAGTATCTAGTTCCTTGCGTAACTTCGACAGGATCTTTCGCACTTTAGCGTACGCCTCTCGGTATTTAGGGTGACATCCATGCCTGGGATGATCACAGCCAATCGCTGTTACTTGACCGTCTCGGATCTTGCACAACCACATCCCATCGGCCGTGACGTCTGCGTCTTCCGTACACACACTGTCTGAGCCCATGAGATAATCGGCAATCGATTCAGGATTAGAAATCTCTATCTGTTTTATATCACCCACAGCCACGCTCTTCCCATATCTGCTCGAGTTTCTCGATCTGGTTTTCAGTGAGGTGCAGCGTCTGGTTTGCGTCTTCGACTTCCTCTATGAACTTCAACTCCCAGGCAGTGAAATCATCCCTACGCTCTTCCACGGCCGCTTGGCAATTCTCGAGCATCAATTCGATCTGATCCTCAGTATAAGTATGTGCCATCTTCGCCTCCCACTCGCCACCTCTGAGTTTTATCAGTTTGGCCACCGCATCCAACGGGCCTGTCACCCTGTCACCTAGTTCGTCAGCTACCTGTGAACATCGCCCCTTCGGTTCCATCGTCGTGACACGCCACAATTGAGCCATGTCATCCAATGTCGACCGGCGAGACGTAAGAAGCAGCGATGCCTCACGACAGATCAATTCTAGGGACGTCCTGGTCACATCCATTAAGCGCCGGCGCAACTCCACAACGACCAATAGTTCGTCCCCATGGATGTTCTCCGTGTCTCCAATCCCCTCCGTGGAGTGACGCGCCTTTGTAATATCTATCCATACCGGACGTCCACGCCACCATCCAACCTTCACATAAAAGTCGTGCCCGCATTTCTCACCATCTACGATCGTGAGCTTGTTGGTCAATGTCTCGACACCATCTTGGTTGAATGTCTCTGCGACGTGTTCCCAGTACCTCATTTGGCTCGCTCCACTCCCCACGCAGCGCCAAATGCGCCAGCGGCAACCAATCCCAGAACAGTACTTATGCGCCACCCCCATAGCTCCAGATTATCTCGTGCCGCTGTGTGCAGTCTGGCGTCGTGCTCCTTATCCAACAGACCACTCACGGACAGCAGAGCGCGCTGTGTCGACTCGTGCGTGTCTTTCCATATCACGAGTTGTATCTCCAAATTACCAATCTGAGACTCTAGCAACGCAATCTTTGACTCGAGACGCATCGAGTAGTACCAGAACCACCGGTAATCCGTGATCAAGTTGCCTAACTGAATCCATTGGTCCACCGGGAAGCATTTGTACTCCTGTTCTGGGCGAAACGTTGTACGGCGGTTATTTTCGTCACGTGGTGTCAACACAACACCTGGAGGTACATCGATCAGAGCAGCCGGCCGTACTGCCTCCGGATCTGCCGACATACCACCATCGACACCACCATCAACGTCCTCGTCTGCCAACGCGGCCGCCGCGCTTAAGAGCACTGTCAACGTCACCAATAGATGTAGCATTGTCAATCGCATCGTGTATTTCCTCTCTCTCCCTGGCGGAGTTTGCAATTTCCAGATCGAGTTGATCCACCTGGAATCGTAGCGAGTCAAGTTGCTGCCCCAGTACTTCCAACTTCTTAGCGTTCTCTTCCCGTTCGCGACGAACCTGATCCAAGATCTGATCCCTGGCGACAAGCAACCCATCTTCAGGTGGTTCTGTGCTGCACCCTCGGACTGCAAACAATGCGCCGGCTACCATGATCGCACCACCAGCGATCAGCAAAACCAACACTGGCCACAGATCTTTCAATAGTCTCCATGTCGGAATCGGTAACATCATATTTCACCGTCTTCGTCGTCAGGATCCTGCGGTTCCTTTCTACCAAGCAGCTTGTCCATCAAACTCTTTGGTGGATCACCGGTGAGCGCCATGCCGCGCACATACATGTCCAGCTTTGCCTGATATCCATTGAATGTTAGTGCTATGCTGCCCATCGTGACAACTATGCCAGTCATGAACGCAGCTAAAGGCCAGCCTGCTGGCTGCTGCGTGAACAGCGCCACCATTGACATCGCCGCAAGCAACAACTCCATCAGCAAGAAGGCCAGGAATTTCTTGCTGTGATACCATCGCTTCTCGTAATTGTTGCCCAGTTCTTTTCGTTCCTTGCTTGTCATTTGTCTGCCTTTCCAAACGCCGCGGGGAATTGCCGCGGCCAGCTGTAATCCGGTGCGAGCCGAATCAGGTTATCTTTTATAAAACACGGAACGTCATTGACACGCGCCCATTCTACGATCTCCAATGCGTTCTTTACAACAAACCTGCCTTGTCCATGTGCCAGCTTTGGACGTTTCTGCGAACCGATCACTATCCATCCTGGTTTGGTTATCACATCATCGAATATCGCTGGATCAACAAAGTCCATCGGATCTGGACCACCCTGCAATGGTTCTATGCTTGTAAACAATCCACCACATTGTAGCGTAGGCCTCATTGGTCCCATGCAGTCCACGCGACCATTCCACTGCGTCTGGCTCATCAGATATGGTATATTGCTATTTGCTGACACCTCGTCCGCAGCAGACACTCCTATCCATACGTTACTCGGCCACGGCCCCATCTTCAGGTTATCTGGACGTTTGGTCAACAGGATGAATGTGTGTTGTGGCAACTCTTTAGCAAACGCGATAATCATCTCCTGTACCCACGTGTCAGAAACCTCCTGATGCCTGCCCCCGCGTCCAGTACCATCTAGATACATCCACGGCCCAGTAGTTGCCGGATCTGACATGGAGCCTATGAACACAACACGCGGCTTCGTCGCACGTGACAAGCGTTTCAGTTCATGCTCCATCACATTGTGGTGATACGTCGGGTGGAACGGATCTCCTGTCAGTTGCTCCACTGCCACGTACCTGGCCGAGCCCATGCGTGCATTTCGTTGAGCAGTTCCTCTCGCGTAGCAGTAGGAACATTTACCACGGCAACCAGTGATAAAGTTGATCGTCTCATCGCACCATTCGATCTTTGTTTTCCCCATGTGCTTCCCCCTCCATCCCAACTTTTTTCAACGCTTCCTGTGCAGTAATTCGCGACAGTTCGCCGTCGGACTCGTTTGCGATCTCCCTAAGATAATCGGCAAAATAGTCGAGAATATTTCCACATCGTTTGATTGACCACGCCTCCCACCATTCCTGCTCATCCATCCCATGCTGCCCATGAAGTCCGTGGCGCCCAAATATACGCTGGACTGCCTCTTCCCGGGCACACTCATCGTTGCCCTTGAGCAGATGGCGTATCATGCTGTCTGTGGAACGCTCCTTGATTTCCTCGAGGTGTTCGATGTAGGCACGGTTCAGCTTTAGCGCGTCGTTCTGGAACGATTCCAAAATACTTAGTTTCTCATAATCAATCTGCTTGGTCAGGCTTTTCCGTTTCATATCCCACTTCATGTGGCAGTGCATACAAATACGCGCTACCTCGTTGTCACTTGGTTTCAACGACTGGCCCCCGTCGTCTCCGAAGTGGTGAAGTTGATCCCATGGGCGATCACCACAAACACAACAAGGCGCCGGCTTCATGTTTTCGTGACAGAATTTCAAGAATGCCTTCGACCTGTACGGTTTCGACTTGGGAAACATCACCATGTCCTCCAATCCGATACACCGTCGCTATATAGCCTGATCGCGCCATTCGGTCCTGTCAGAATCGGACCAGGTGCTCCGTCTATCGTATCTACACCTGTCGGACCAACACCATTTGCAGGAGAACCAAAAACATCCTTGACAATTACTTGCTTGCCACGCGGTACAGCACTCGCCGCTGGTAGTGTCAGCGTTATACCGGCCGCATTCATCTCCACCACCCAGTGATTGATCGTAATATTGCCGCTCACTGTGAACACATTGACAGCTGTGAACACGTCCGCCCTGCCAACTCCATGGCTATCCATCCAACTAGCAAATCCCTGGACCACCACCGGCCATGTCTTCGGCTCAGGCACCCATGCAGCGCCAGTTGGCTGCCATGCACAGATGCTATTCTCTACGTTGTCGCCAGGGGCTCCTAGCGAAATCCTCATGTTCCCATCAAGGGTTGCATCCGCGACCACCTGGATCGCAGCTATGATGTCATCCTTGGTTCCCATTTGCTTCTACCCCTTCCGCCCAACCGCTTCAGCGCGGCGGGTTTAATTCGCTCAAGGCCTTCTTGTACAGGCCGTTCCACGCACGCAGGTCGGACGCGGTTACCACCCTGTCGGATCCGAAAAACTTATCATCGATGTACTCCACGTCGTGCCTGCTTGGGATGTCACCGTGGAATAATCCAGACGGCCAACGCCCAACAACAGTCCCACTTCGTGTCCCGTGTATCATGGCCCACAGTGTAACAGCTTGTCTGTATTTGTCAATGCTTGTTACAGACACGAGGTGTGATACAGTGTTGACGTCATCACCAAGTACTTTTGTCACCGTCGGCGTTTCAACCTCTCGTGCCACTGCATCCGCTGTCTGCGCGTCCCCTGGCGTAGAAGATCCGTTATCACTCCTACCAGAATCGACAGCAGGAACACCGCCACCACGATTGCCACTAGAACTTGCAACCACATCACCGCCTCCAATACAAATCCGATGGTAGGCTTTGCCGTCCTGGATCTTCGCCTGCCCGTCAGGTATTTTGCCAAGGCATGCTGCACACACTGAGGTATCGACTGGATCGGGAGCCTCAGATGCGACTGCCTTGCGTGTCAGTTCTACCAACTCGCCATTTTCCAATTCAGCCAATACTCGATAGATCCGTATCTTCTCCTCCCTCTCACCACTGGAGTCTGTAGCAGCTAGTTCAACACGCTGCACAATGGTGCGGGTGGGAATCATCAACTCGGACTCTCGTATTGTAGCGTCCGGATAGCCAGGGCCCCCTCTATACTGATCTCCCCCTGTCATCTCCAGTGGCAGCTCGTATTCGGACGACTCGAATAGTTCAAGCCAATTCATTACTGCCCGTCCCTGACCGCTCTGCGTTTGGCTGCCATGGTCTTCCCTGTCTTTATGGGCCCCTCGACTGGACGTCCTGACTTGGTTGCAGCTTTGCGCTTCTCTCCGAATTTAGCCGGTATCTTCGCCACTGTCAGTGCGATGTCGATGTCCAGATTTGCATCGCCATGGATAACGCTCACTGCCAAAACACGAAACCCACGTTTTGCGCCTTCGGATCTCACACGATCCTTCCAGCCTTTTCCGCGCAGAAGAGCCTTGACTGGCATGTCCAATTCCACACGCTCCACCAATGTCGTCGGTCCTTCTTTGCCACGCCCCTCTGCATCGTGACGGTAGATTCCCACTACTGCGTTATTACTTTTCATTGGTACCTCCGATTTGTTTCCTTTTTATTGGGTTTATAGATCGGGCACGCGCTGTTGTCGTCAAGATGATCACATACCCTCTTCTTGCTGCGGCATTTGCCTAGTTGTGTGAGATAACGACATTCTATCTTGTCGTCCAGCTTTTCAACCAGGCCGTTGATGTACCGCATCACTGACGGTCCAAGAAACACATTGCGCGTTACCTGGTCCCTATATTTGAGCAGTCTGCGATGGGCCTGACCCGTGGGGCGTGCCACCTCCAGCAACCTGTCAATTGTATCAATAAGAGGCATGCCCACTTCAATCCTCCCAGTATTCCATTTCGTGATCGATTCTCGTCCGATAGATCCGGACCGTGTCCACACGCTCTCGCATTGTCTTGAAGTGGAGGCACTTACCGTTTTTGCCGTATCCCCTCGGTCCACCAGCGTAAACAGACAATGGACCAACCCAGTCATAATCATCCCACGCGTCATACTCCGCACCAAGCACACCCGAATTTTCGCTAGCGCATTTGGGCAACATCGATGTCAGCCACCTGACTCCGAGCAGAACACCCAGTTTCGGATTGTGTTGTACCTTTTCATCGCAGTAACCAGCCAGAGATACACCGTGCAATTGCATCAGCCCAACCTCTTCGTTGGATGTCCCAACTACGTCGTGAGTTACAGATGACTCCTTGGCTATCATGTATGCCATAATCAAGTGATCGTTCTTGTGTCCAGGTAATTGGCCACCGACGTCAGTTGGTGTGTCCTGATACATGATAACAGCATCAGCGACGTATTCTGCAAATTCCGTGAAGCGTGCTCGGCGTGGATCGGTCATTGACGCGTTCTCGTCGTCAAACCACATCTGCCAGAGTAACTCGACCTCCTGTGTCATCCGGTCCCTGCTGATCTCAAATTCGGCACGGTCAACTGCCTCTATTTCATCATCACATCCGTTCTGTTCGCAGTCATCACATGTACAGCAGTGTTCGTCGAACACAAGCGCCTCCTGGGCTCTCTCATCAATCAGCGGCTCGGCCTCTGCATCACCACGATTGTTCACCGTGCTCGCTATTAGAAATACTGCCGCCACAATTCCGATCATCGAATAAGTCAATACATTCCTCATGCTATCTCCTTTCGACACGCCACTCTTTCCGGTATTTCAAGAAATATTCTTCTACCATTTGCTCAAACGACTCCCATGGAAATCCTGCCGGATCCCATTTGCGCTTGCTGCATTGGAGGTGTCCTATCAGTCCCACATGTTCCGAGTGTTGAGGAAACACCTTGCGGGGGATCTCTCCCTTTCCGTTCCGTGGAAATTTTGGTGGCCCATTGAACATTTGGTCGAGTTCAACAACTGGGCTGTTACGAACTTTGTATTCTCCAGTGCGTTTTCCCCCAAGCATACATACGGCAAGCCATAAACTAGCTGCCCATTTCGCAGTGGCCTCTACCTGTGGAACCGGGAAGCAAAACACATCCTTCTTCATGCCCTGTAGCACCTCTGTTCGGATCTTGTGCGGAAGGTTGCCGGTGCGTTTCCTGTTGGATGCTGAGTAGTAGTTTGGCCGTGCACCTGCGTCTGGCCACAGACAACACTCCGCGCCAATACTGATCTTATTGTGGATACGACCTGCGTGATAGGCAAGTTTTACCGCGTCCAGAAACTGAAAGATCCTGCCATCATCTTCTATTGCAAACGGAACAGACAGGCCACGTTGATTGTGGAGTACTTCACGCATAATACCAGGGTCTGCACGATCCGCCCCTGAGTGATGTATCAGTATCTGTCGGATGTCTGCGATGCCCTTGGGACGCTCCTTGTACCGCTTGCCCTGAATTACCCTCGTCTTCACCTTGCCAGTTTTCATATCCTCGGTCTTGAGAACTGAGCGATTCGTGGGATATTGGCTGTATCCTATCTCTTCGTACCACTTGATGACCCGATTGCCGATGTCAATCGCAACACCATCTATGATGAGCGCATTGTCAGCGTTGAACGGGGATCCCGTGAGAGAAATCTTCTGTGTGACTGCCATAGCAGCACTCTCCTTTCTAGTTTCTACCGAAAGAATAATAGCACGTTCAGTCTTTTTTTGGTGTTTCCTGTCCCGGACTGGAGCCACGACGAACCAGATCTTCAAGTGCCGACTGTGCAGTTGGCATACTGCGCGGACCTTTGTTATTCGCTGCTCCACCCATCACACCGCCCATGACTGAAGCCATGGCAGCTGTCTGCATCGCCATCTCGACCTGGATACAGTACATCTCAGCACGGCCTTTCACAGAAGCAATCGACTCAATGGCATGGCAATACTGCTTGAACGCGCCGTCGCCCCTCTGATCCTTTGCTATTGCAGCGTATTTGTTGAGCCTGTCCACCTCGCCCTGAATAGCGGCACCTATGCGACGTCTGATCTTGACCTCCATGGTTTCTGGCTTTTCCGCGCTATCGTTGGCAACTCCGTCAGAACTTTCCTTGGTGTTGGTGTCGTTCATAGCTTCTCCCTTCTATCCGCAAAGTGCGGTTTGTCCCATGGCTCAATATCGTCGTAGTCCGGAGGCAGCAATTCAATGACCTCAACCGCCCCAGTGGTCAGTATATCCTCCACCGCGTCATCGTACTCCATTTCGAAGTCCAGCGCCAACTCAGCAGGTTCTACCGATACCCAGGCACAAACTACTGCACGCTCACCATCGGGATCGATTGTACGATCACTGCCCAGAATCCTTACCAGGTAACCGCCCCCAGATGCCCACTTTTCAATAAGGTCCTTGGGAGGAATGTATGCCTGACGCACAACGAACTCAGGCAGTTCAGATCCCTCGAGACCAATATCCGCTGCATCGCTTGCATACGATTCCAATGTTTTCGAAACGGCACGCATCAAACGGCCACCGTCTTGGATGGGCTCAGGTTTCTCTGCTTCACTGTCTTCGTTCTGCACCCCTTTGTTATCATCCACCCCGGGAAGGTCCAACGTACGAGCATCCCCACCCATCTTTTCTGCTGTGAGGTAACCCGACTCGTAAGCCAGCTTATCCCGCACATTCGCCCTGATGTCGCGTATCTTCCTAGCAGTGGGTTCGGGCTTGCTGTCCTGAGCAGCTATTCTCTTCGCGTCTGCCTCTGATGCTTTCATTGCCTCCAGGATTTGCAACGCATCCTGTGGAACACCTGATCTGAAATCTGCGCATATAAACTCAAAGGCATGTCCTTGCCACGTTTGCTCACGAAATTCATCGGAGTTGCAATTCATGATCCTGGCAAGTTCCATCGCATCGGCTACAACGTTCCACTGATCTCCATCCATGAGTTGGCACCGCCATGTTTTCTTCTTTGCACCAAATCCGCCTGTGCCATCTCCGACCTTCTCGCCAGGTGCCACTCCAGGCCCCGAATCTTCGGGCGTATCGTCAGGGGTAATCACGGTATGGGCCAAAGCGTATAGGACCTCCTGTTGACCGACACGTACCTGTGCCACGTTACCCTTGACGCTGCAACGCAATCCACATTTGGCACATATCAGACTGACCGATGTCTTGGTACGCTTCTTGACTTCGTACCGTGCAGATCCGCACTGGCAGGCAATGATCATGGATTCCAACGTGGGCTTGCCCCCTGCCGGCGGCTTCGACGCAACCGGGGCCGGAGGATTTTCCTGTGTCTCCACTGGCTTCTTCATCTCAGGTTTTGTTTCCTCTGGTGCCTTCGCTGGATTTTTCTTCGCTACCTTCTTGGTTGCCGCCTTCTTAGTCGGTGCTTTTTTCTTGGTGTTCATTTTTTTCTTTTTAGCTGTCATTTAATTGACTCCTTTCAATATTCTTCTGTCCAATGGGGTGGCTTCTTAACCCCCGACCTTTTCTGTCCGTTAAAAAAATCCTCCTGTTGTGCGGAGGTGTTCCGCCCACTATGTGGTCCATAATTGTGTTGAGGCGGAGCATATTTGCCAGAGTTCTCATCCGGGAAAGGCCCGTCTCTGTCTATCTCCCACCCACGAATATACATCCTGCTCATGTCAGACCACATCCGTATCGTGCCCGTTTTGCCGTGACTCGACTTCGCAACGATCAACTGCATATCCGGATCCTCGTCACACCCCTGGTGGTAATAACCACGGCGATACACAAACCAAACTATTCGTGCAGCCTGTTCAATGGCGCCACTCTGACGAAGATCGTGCAGCGTTGGGCGCTTATCCTTACGGTACTCTACTTCGCGATTCAATTGGCAGGCCAGAATCACTGGAATATCTAATTCTTTTGCTATGTCGCGACACCCCATTGCGGCTTTCTCTATACTATGTGTCTGGCTGTCACCCTTGTCTGTCAATTCGCCCAGATGATCCACAACCAGCAGATCAAGACCGTGCACTTGGCTGTGAAGAGCAGCTACCTGAGCAATTCGCTCCGATGACAGCCCAGGAGTGTCGTCTATCCACAGTGGCATATTGCTCACTGTGTTTGCGGCATCAATGATTCGTCCCCAATCGTTGTCGTGCACTGACCGCATCATAAGATCGTTCAGATCAACGTCTGCAAACCGGGCTAGTTCCCTCAGCACAACATACCGCATGGCATCCTCTGTCGGAATATAAAGGACATTGCGGCCGTCGAGCGCAGCATTGGTCAGAACGTTGAGCAGGTATGCCGATTTCCCCATTCCGGGACGACCCCCAAGAATATGTAGCAGCCCAGGCCACAATCCACCGACAAGCGAATCGACATTCCCTATACCTGTTCGAACCAATCCTTTCGGCATCTGCTTTGATTCCAGTTCTTTGATGGTTTCCGACATCTCAGCACCGATCTGAACTGGTCCGTCCACAGCACCAGAACTAGCAGCCATCGTGATCAATTTGCGCGATTTAGCCAGATACTCAGATGTGTTTTCAATTCTATGATATCCATCGGCAACAACTTCCTGTGCAGCGTAGATCATCCTTCTCACAGCGGCGTGTTGCGTAATAATTCGAGCGTAGTGCTCAACATTAGCCACGGTAGCGACCGATTCGGTCAGTCTGTGTATCACAATCGCGCCGCCGATTTTTTCCAAATTCCCATCTTCTATCAACATGGCCCCAAGAGTAACCTGATCAACGGCGGATCCAGCACGAGATAGCTTCACCATTGCCTCGAAAATCCTACGGTTTGATTCGACATAGAAATCTGATGCATCACTTAATGCGGCGCCTACAATCGGCAACGCTTCGTTGTTTAGCAGAATTGCTCCGAGACATGCCGCTTCAGCATGCGCATCGTACGGCGGAATTCGACCTTCCATTATCTAGAACCTCCCCTTCTGGTGTGCTGTATCTTGTCTGCAAGATCACCACCATGGCGGTACGCATCGTTCACTGGTGACCTCTTCGGTTGATCTTGCTCTTTAACTGCTGCGTTCCACACAAAACGTCCCAAGTCCCGTTTTCCCTTTCGGGGGTTCGCATATGTCCATCCTGCAAGGTTTGTTATCAACTTGTCAACCTGGACACCTGGGCAGGCATCCTCAAATTTAGCTGCCAATCCAGGACCACGTTTGTTGCCTATGTTTTTCCACATCGTCTCGTCGCCCTTGCCGGGTACCAGGAATTTGACAGTCTGCATGGCCAGATATATCGCTTTGAGTTTATCCGATGCTCCGTTGGGGGGGGCGGTGGACCAGTAACTGGATCCGGTATCAGGAGGGAAGGCGATTCTCGCCTGACCTCATCACCCTGCTTACTATGTTCTTGATCCTGATCCTGATCCTGATCCTGATCCTGGCTCGGTAAGGGGGGGGTATTCTTCGGATTCACCCCCTTAGTAAGGGGGGGGTGTTCTTGAGTTTTGCCCCCCTTGGTAAGGGGGGGGTCT